>Ga0209582_1000019_pt1 | contig 204407 bp, 181 predicted proteins | sample KloWWTmetKNB5Kit_FD_187176 | JGI IMG/M metagenome (GOLD analysis project Ga0209582, IMG submission 187176) | Active sludge microbial communities from Klosterneuburg, Austria, studying microevolution and ecology of nitrifiers - Klosterneuburg... | ecosystem: Engineered > WWTP > Aerobic digester...
GCTTCAATTTCCAAATCTGCTAATATTTTCTCAGTTGAGTATTTTTTGAAATGCCAGGCTAATCCTGCTTTTAATAGTTCTTCCCCACATTCTCTTCCATCTTCTAAAAAAGTCTTAGCAACAATCCGACTATGAGCATCTAAGGCTGTTTGCTCATAAATTACATTCTTATTAAAACATAATTCACTTAAATACTTTTTTGAGACTTTATAAAATGGCATTCCTTTTTCAGGTGCATCAATACCATCCATTCTTATTCTAATAGTTGTCTTGTCTTCTAAAAGAAGATCATAAGTGTCACCATCAATTATACCTATTACATAGCCAAACGTTTTTTTTGATCTCTTTTCTACTTCACCAGATTTTACATTTGGAGTACATGAGGATAAATAAATCAACAAAAAGAAAGCTCCGATGTGTTTAAACATATTTTTCATCTTATTTAATTTAATTGATATTTGTACTTAATTAGAAATAAATGATATTATCTCATGTCATAAATTAAATACTTGACAATACTAAGCTGATAAAAATGCAATCAATTGCAAAAAGATAAATTTTCCATACTATTAAGCATTATGACATCAATATTTTTATATGTATCTTGAGTTTTAAAAAAAAGACGTGAAATACATTTTTATAATTCTAATAGGTTTGTCAACTTCCTGCACATTAAAAAAGAGTATTCATTCTGATGCTGAATGCTCCACGTGTACAGGAAGTAATTATTGTGGTGCATGTAGGAATTGTAAATATTGTAAATATTGCTCTGTAAACGGTGGAAGTTGTGGTGTTTGTAAATAATTTCTCAAAATAAAATATCATATCTTATAAAATAATTTAATTATCTGATTCTTCTTTAATTGGAAAAAGTTTTGATGAAACTACAGATAATATCAATACTCCACCTACTACAGCTAGTGAAAAGGGTGATGATATATGGTAAAATGGTGCTATAATCATCTTCAATCCTATAAATGCAAGTATTATTGCCAAACCAAATTTCAACCGGCTAAACATGTGAATAAAATTTGCTAAAAGAAAATATAGCGAGCGTAATCCTAAAATAGCAAAAATATTAGAGGTATATAATATGAAGGGATCATCAGGAGCTATTGCAAATATAGCAGGTATAGAATCTACTGCAAATAACAAATCAGTAAATTCAATTACGCCTACAACTACCAGTAATGGAGTAGCTAACTTTACACCATTTTCTATTGTAAAGAATTTATCTTTATCAAATTCTTTGCTAACTTTAAATAACTTATAGACAAATTTTGCTCCCGCACTTCTACTGAAATCTTTTTCATCATCATCGTCTTCAACAAACCAAGATTTAACTCCGGCATAAACAAGAAATGCTCCAAAAGCAGTTAATATTATATTGATTTTCACAGGTTTACCAATAATGCTCATTTCTGGCAGGTATGTTAATTTGATTAATTCAACACCAGTAAAAATAAAAATTGCTCTCATTAATAAAGCACCTAAAATACCCCAAAACAGTACCTTATGATGATACTCTCTAGGGACATTAAAAAAACCAAAAACCAAAATAAATACAAATAAATTATCTACAGATAATGCTTTTTCTATCCAATATGCTGATTGAAATTGAGCAAACTTTTCCAATCCAGATGATTTATTGGTTAATATGTAAATAAAAACACTGAATAACATGGAAATACTAATCCACACAACAGACCAGATAGCAGCTTCCTTATTTGAAATGGTATGGCTTTTTTTATTAAATATACCTAAATCAAGTAAAAGCATAAAAATAACAACTACAGCAAAAGCTGCAATTATAGACGGGTGGTTAATTAGTTTGTCCATTAAATAGTATTTATATTTTTTTTATTGTATCTCTTAAAACGGTTAGCAAAAAAACAATTAGGAAAGCGAAAATAACAGGTGCAAACACACTCAGCCATCCCACACTTCCAAAAATAATTTTTACAATGAAAAGAATAATACTAAATAATATTCCAAGTGATACAATGATAGTTTTAAAATCACTTTTTTTATTCTTTCTTTTTGCCAAAACTTATTGTTTTAAATTTTAATGTTTGCTTAGTAATGATTTGGTTTAGTGTCTTGTGCCTGAATTTCTTCAAGTGCAGCCTTGTTTAATGTGGCAGTTATCTTTTTAGTTGCTTCTAAACTCTCATTTTCATCATTTTTACTAATATCTGATTGTATAGAATTAGACATATTATTTTTCTTGGACGAGTTATTAGAAACAGAATTAACCGTTGTACTTGCACTTGAAGATGGTATTGAGGTTGAAGAAGCATTGGTTTTATTTTCGTCAGATGCAGTTTCAGCTTGTACCGTTGTTGTTGCACTATTATTTTCTTGAACTGCAGGTGTCTCAGTTTGAACAACAACAGGCTCCTCAGTTGAAGGTGTTTGCTCCGCAGCTTGTGCCTCAGTCACCGTTTCTTCTGCATTAGTATTACTAGGTTGTTTATTTGATAGCAAATACCATCCACCAATTCCAACAGCCAAAAGAAGTAATGAAATTAATATCCACCTACTACTGCTTGTTTTTTCTTCAATTATAACCGGTGGAATAGTTTTAGAATCACCTTTTGTTAAATCAAATTTGGAATTTGATTTTTTTGATAAATCACCAGTTGTACTTGATTCATCATTTTTGTTTAGATTAAAAGCCATTTGAATTGATTTAAATTGTTTATTAAGTATACATATCTACTAAAGTTTGCAAACTACCTGTATGTGTTCGTGCCATTGCCTCAAATTCCCAATTATTTCCTACTCTAAACAAACGGCCAAATTCTATTGCATCACTCGTTGTAGATTCTTTAGCTAAATTGAATTTAAGAATCTCTTCACCTGAACTTTCATTTACAATTCTAATATAGCAATCATCCACCATGCCAAAATTCTGGTCTAATGTTCTTCTATCCTTTTTATTATCGTTAGGATATTTGCAAATGGATGCACAAATTATGATTTGCTCAATTTTATCATTTACTTTAGTAAGATCAATTATCATATCTTCATCATCATCTCCATCACTTCTTTTACCATCTGGGTCATCAATTGCACCTAAAATTGATTTATCATCAGTTATGGGTCTGTATAATCCTTTTTCTTTTGAATCTTCAATACTATTGCCCATACGAACTTGCCCATAGAATACAAAATAACTATCCGATGGAATTTTAAAATTATTACCGATTGCAAAAGCTGATACATCCAAATCAAAATCTGGACCATTAGGTTCTTCATTTGGATCCCATCCCATTCCGATACGAACAATAGTCAAACCAGGTGCTGCTTTTGACAGAGAGAATCTTTCTCCTTTACTTAAATTAAAACTTCCCATTTTCTTGTAATTTTATTTATTGATATAATTCTATTAATGTGTTTAAACCACCAGCAAATGCCTGCCCCAAAGCTTCAACATTCCAACTACCACCATTTCGTGATATAGATGCTATTATTAGTGAATCCTGTCCGTCAAAACTCTCACTAAGTTTATACTGGCAGAGTATTGAATTATCTGCAGCATTCCTGATATTTATATAAGAGTTTGCTACATTTCCAAAATGATGACCACGTTCCTCTGATTCGTGAATCGTTATAGAAAAATATAAAAATTCAACACTATTATCGATCTTAGATAAGTCAATTTTAATAGATTCATCATCACCGTCACCCTCGCCATCTTGACTGTCACCTGTATGTGTTACAGAACCATCTGGGCTGCTTAAATTGTTATAAAAAACAAAGTGTTCATCTGAAACTAATTTCCCATTAGTGCCAAGTAAAAAGACACTAACATCACAGTCAACAGGTTTACCATTAATTGTTGCTTCATCCCATCCGAGCCCTGCAACAATATTTTGTAGACCTGGTTTTTCTTTTACTAATGAGATTGGTTTCTTTTTTTCTAATGTAATTGCCATTTTATTTTATTTTAATTTAATTGAAATTCAGAATTAGTTTTTTTTTTAGGTGGTAATGGAGGAAGTATTACCGGATTGTTTTTATTAGTATTATTCTTTTTTACCTCTGGTAATTTTGGTATAATTGGACTGTCATTTTTAATATCAGTTGAAGTTTTAATAACCTTAGATGGTGGTAAAACTGGTGGAAGCTTTACGGTATTTTTACTTTCTTCTACTTTAGGAATTGTTGGCACAATTGGTTTAATGTACTCAGGTTGTTCAACTATTTTTATTATTGGTCTTGTAATAACTGGAGGCGTAACAGGAATGTTTTTACTTGCCAAATAGTCAGAATCGATAATTTTTTTGAAAATTAATTTCATCGTGTCATTGAAACAAGAACCTTCAATACCTTTTACATTTGGATACTTTTTAAGCAATCTATTTATAAAATATTGAGTATTAATTTCTTCACATCCAAGTAATATTATTGTATTGTCAACATTCAACCCATTTGTCTTTAACAAATCATCAATAGCGGTATAAATTAATGCATCATTAGACGTAAATAACAATCTATCCTCAAGAGTTCTGGCATTTACACGAAACCAATATTTATTCCCATCAATAAATTCTACTTCACCTTTTATAATAGGTGTAATATTTTCCAATAAACTTGCGGTAACAGGCAATATATTACCAATCTCCGATTCCTTATTGATTATTAAGTAGGGATTTTGAGCAGAAATATATTCAATAATCATATCTGCCAATATCTTAACTCTAGGATCAGCACCTTGACCATCTAATTTAGAGAAACCAATTGGTTCAGCAGATATGTCTTTATATAATTCAAGATACAAGGTATTATCTATACCATTAAGTATTAAAACAGCTTTATTCTTATTTAAATTACCGTTTTGTAGTAATACCTCAAATAATGAATTATTATAGTCAATATTTTCCACATTGTCATATCCGGCTTCAGTAAATAAAGTAATTATTAAAGATTTTTCTTTTTCTTCTAAGTCAGTCTCAAACATAAATCTTAATGGGAAATGTTGTCGATACGACTCAATTGATTCACTTTTATACAATACAGCATTTATAAAATGAGATAAATATTGTTCTATCCCGTAATAAAAGAGTTGTTTTACCGGTTTCTTATTACCATATATAGTAAAGTGTTTACTTGGATCTTTTACAATTTCAAAATAGTTACCATATGCATTGGGGTCATTTGAGTAAAATCTGTCTCTCGCAGAATTGCCAAAAATAAAATCATTACCATTTACATAAAAATACAAAGGAACTTCATTGGATTCCTTAATTACTAATGGAGCATACGGACTTCCATCTGATTGATACCAGAAAGAGACCATGCGCTTTGATATTTTTACTAGAACACAAAAATTCATTTAATACTATACTTTTTGAATACCTTTTAATAAATGTTTCTCAAAAAATTTCATTCCTTCCAATATTATTATTGGTGCTACATAATCAAATTTCTTTTGCTCTTCCATTTTTCTTTTCTGAGCTTCAATGAAATCTGGTTCACCTTTTATATAATTCTCAATATTCATATCTTGAAATCCAGTCATAAACTCTCCAGGTGTCATTCTTAGTCCAAACATAGAAGAAGTTACCTTATAGAATAAATCAGCAAAATCCATAAATCTTGGGCAAGGAGCCTTACCTTCTTGAGGTAAAAAGATAAAATTATCCCCAATATGTTCTATCATTTCGGGTGTTACTGAATTTGTTGATTCTAAATATTTAAAATCGCCTGTTGGGGTTATAACACAAAAATTATCTTCGCCTAAAATCTCAATCGCTTGTTTGTTTGTAGGCACAAGTATATTTGTAATATTTGTTGGTATAGCTAATCCTTTTGAAACTTCATATTTTACATCAGAATTATTATCTTCTCTTTGAGAATTAATATCAATAATTTTTAATGGATTTATAGAGATTGGAGAGATTGTTTGTTTGGCAATAACCTCTCCGCCTATTCCACGCATAAACATTTGGGTATAGTAGTCATTTGCAGCTTTTAAATTTACAGCATTAAACCAATCAAAAATTCTTGCACCCTTGCCGGCGAAAGCAATCTTTATTTTGGGCGCTAATGCTTTTACTGCTGGTGGTGCATCCTCTGATTTTACTATTTCAGTTCTTAATTTATATGCTAATTGACCTGCATAATACATAATTAGTCCAGTCACATATAAATTAACACTCATCATTTCTTTACACTCTGCAGCAATCAATAAATAAAAAGTATCGAAATCAGTACCCTCTAATCTATCGACAACTTGTTCAAAATAATAGGGTGCTGTATTCTCAGAAAATTTATTATCTCCCTTATTTAATCCTTGAATAGAAATGTTTTTCCTTTCACACATTTTCAATAAAACAGACTTAAAATTTGGTGAATATTTCGTAGCCTGTGCAACTCGTTGTGCAGCAAAACGAATAGAATTTTGTTTTACCATTGCTTTACCACCCTCCATTTTACATAATACCGTTATATCAGTAGTACTACCACCAATATCAAAACAAATCACTAATTCTCCTGGATTAAGTGCATAGCCACCATTTGGTCTAACTAAATAGTTTGCCACAGCACATGCCTCTGTTAAAGACTCTTCATTACCAAGTTCTTTAAAATCAAATCTTATTGGCCCTGTTTCTGTTGAAATATCAACTACTTTTTTGCTCTTCTTTGAATCATTATTACCCCAACCTGTTGATTCTGGTGTAGGTGTTGCTACCCCCCATCCACTATCATTACTGCTAGTACTACCCCAACCTGTATCTTCTTTTTTATTTGTTTCTGTACTACCCCAACCTGCATTACTTTCAACATTATCCCATGTACCACCTTTGGTATCTCCAATATCTGAGAGATCAGATGGTGGGTAAGTAATTAAAGAAACATTACTGACTATAGGTGATATTTCTTTAAGAGAATCCCAAATAGAACGATATTCACTTAATAATCCCTTACCCATTGAAGATGGATAAGACCATTTTAATGTATGTGGTTCATGTCCCTCTATGAATAATTGTGCATAAACATGTAATAATAATGAGCTTAAATAGGCTGTTTTATAGCTTTTGTCTATACTTTGCGTAGACCATTTCATGTTGTAAACTAATTCGGCTTTTCCTACTCTGTTATAACCTAAAATATATCTATTATTTTCAGCATTTTCAATAGGTAAGTTTTTCTCAAAGCAAGGAAAACCTCCTTTAACTGCTTGAGCAGCTATTGAGTTATTTGATATATTGTTATCGTTTACCAATCTTCTTGAATCATGTATCGTTAAAACTGATTTGATAGAGTTTGTAACAATCTCATCATTCTGGAAAAAGAAAATTTCATCTTCAACAGCAGGTCGTTCATCGTTATTTTTAGAATCATTGGATAGTAATGAAACTCTTCTGTTTTTTAATATTAAATTTTTACAAACTTCATTCTTGCTGCCTGAAAAGTAAGCTATCGAAGAATTTGTACTTCCAAAATCAACACCAAGATATGCCGGTGCTAAATCTGTTACCGGATTTTTAAGCATATTTATTGGCAAACTTATATTAGAACCCGTGCCATCATATCGGATAATACCGAATCCACAATCAACACCTGCGAGTGAAAATTTTATACCTTTAAAAGGTTGGTTACTTTCATAAATCTCATACTTATATTTATTATCTGCTACTGCATTGTTTGAAGTAATATGTAATTGTGATTTAATTTTACCATATTTTCTTTCATCAATAACCGTTGCTTTTCCTTTATTAGCCAAGTACAATGGAACTCCTTTGTCATCTAAAACAATTCTGAAAAAATCATCATTTACATCACCAACAAATGGCGTTGCTTGAAACTTAGCATCATTGTGTGGTATTTCAGAAAATAAGAAATATCTATTCCATTGTTTGGAAATAAAATTTGGCCACATTAAAATATCTTGACCTATAATTGAATCTCTTGTAACATTATATACTACTTGCTTGGTAATTTCATTTCCTGTTTGAGTAAATAACTTTAATTGAACTATAAGTTTTTCCCCATCCTTATCATTGGGATCATAAATAGCGGAAATTCTGGATTTTACATTTGATGTCTCATCCAATCCTACTAAAGCAGAAAGATTAGCACCAAAGACATTTAAAGCTAATGGAGTTAATGGCAATGTAAAATATGCATAGTTATTTGACTGTCCTTTCGTTTCTGCTTCTAATAATAAAATAGGTTTGGTTTTTAAATAATTCTTTGTTTCTGCTCCTTCTTTACCAAAATCAATTTGTGCTATTTCAGTTGAATCTGGTAATAATAAATCTTTGGGATCGAAAGGAATACAACCATCTAATGTTGAGTTATTGGAGATAATGCCTTCTGATCCGTATAATTCAGTAGAGAAATTAAATAGTATACTAAATGGATATTTAAACAGTGAACCAACTTCTGGTGGTGTTTGATTATCTAATTTAGGATAGCCTTTTGTTTTTTGGTGATTTTCCATTTCTGTAATCCAACTTTGGATACAGCCGTAAATATTACTATAATCAGGTTTTAAAACATCATCTAATCCGTCAAAATTTCTTCTAAATTTATCTATATTATTTAATATGTGTTTCGCATATCCATATATTTTAAATAATTCTTCAGGCTTTAGTTCCGATTGTAATGGGTCTATAAATTTACCATTCTTTATATTTATGAATGGATACTTGTCATTAACTTTGTAAGATACAGATGTGAATAAAAAGCAGTCAGGTGATGTTCCTCCAATAACATTTCCCTTAAAAGAAATTACGTCAATAAACGGTATTTTATCGTCATTGTTTGACAAAGACTGATCACACCATAATGGTTGTCTTTCAAAAAGTACATTCCCAAAAGCACCGATAGGTTCATAAATATTGGAAGTTTCCATTAGTTTTTTGCCATCTGAATAGGATAATTGAACTCTATTGATTTCAATATCTTTATAATTCAAAGCAATACAACTGATAAAACCTTTCCATTCGCTAATCAATGATTTATAAAAAAGCATTAATCCTGAAGCATCTGCATCTTTATCTGTAATGGCATCTAATGCATTTCTAAATAGATTGGCTCGTGCATAAACAGTCGGCATTCCTGAAACAATTGAGCCTATATCTACAGATGTATTTCCATCTTTATCAACTGCTATTTCAGGAATAAGTATATTTTTTGTAAAGACTTCTAGTGAAGGTATTTTATCCCAGGCATATTCTACACCTTGTGGTTCTGCCTTAGGCTCAACCTTAATAGCAAGTGCTTTTATTTTATTATCTGCCATTGTGCCTATTAGTTTAAATCAAAATTTTGAGAAATAGTAATTGCATTATAAATATGAGCTAGGAATTTTTCTTTTGTAGTATTTACCTTTTGTTCATCTTTAGGATTAGTATTTATTAATTCTCCTACAAAATTAGTATAACGATCGCCAGTAATATTATTCATTCTTCTATCATCTGGCCAATGATACTTACCATCAATAAACATAGCTCCAACATCTAATTTATTTAATTCGGGTGCAGTATCTGGAAATGCTTTGCTGTTAAATAGAAATGTACCAGGCAATACTGTATTTCTAATTTGGTATAACCAACCTTGAATAAATTTACTACCATCAAAAGTATATGCAAATAATTTAAAATAGTCGTTTATATCAACACACTCGTCATCTGTAATTGTGCTATATTGTGGTAGTTTTGCTTGTTGACATTGTACTATAAATCCTTTAATTCCATTATCACCAACAGCAGCTCCATTTTTAGATAAGCAAATATGTGCTAACGAAAAAAATGCACCTAACCTATTTGCAAAAGTTTCACCTGCTTTATTTACACTACCTACAAAGTCATTAAAAGAAAAATTAAATGAATTGTTCTTAAATTCTACTGCTTTGTATAAATATTCTGCTTTTGCGTTATCAAACCCATTTTTTCTGGTAAAAAAATCATAAGCTGCGCATGCGCATAATAACTCTGTTATATGGCAGGGGTTTTTTTGTGTAGCACCACCTGTAATTGTTTTATGACCAGAATTTTCTTCATCTACTTTTTTACTTTCTATAGGCCATCCAATATGATACAATATTTTATAACACTTTTGTACTGTTGGATCACTTTGATAAAATTGCAAAGCGGCTTGACTATTTAATGGAAAGAAAGAAGAATCAGCTATAACACTGTCTTCCTTTGTTGATTTTTGTTTATCATCAGGTTTTTTAAAGGTAAAATATTCGGTTAAAAGTGTTGAACCAAATTTTGCTTTTGAAAAATCAATAGTTGATGTACCACCGGAACGTATTTTAACAAAATCTTGGAGTGCTTTTGGTATTACAGGAATAGAAGAAGCACCAGTTCCGCCAAAGACCGATCCAAAAATAAAAACTCTTGCATTTGCACCTGCTTTTTCTAATTTAGATATAAATGTTTCTAATTCTCTTTCTTGGGGTTGAACATCGGCGCCTTTAGCAATATTACGTGCTGCTTCTACAATTCCATGATACATTAACATTGAACCCAAATGAGTTTGTGCTCTATAACCGTGCGCTAAATTAAATTCTTGTACAGAATTGTTATCTAAAAACAAGTCGGAAATTAATTTATTAGCTTTTTGTTGTTCAGGAGAACCTGTCGAAATTTTGGTAATATTTTTATAGTTCTCTCTTCCTGTTCCTGAATAGTTAGTATAATATCTGTGTAAATTTAATTTTGCAGAAAAGAAAGTATTTGCATTTGGTGTTCCGCCATCTGTTGTACCTGAAGTTTTAATACGTGTGTATAAACGAATTAATTCTTCTACTTTTCCTTTATTTCCATTCGTCTGGTCTGTATCCAAGGTAAGTAATTCTATTTCTTGATTATCAAACATACCAATAGCACATAGATGCGTAAAAGATTCTAAACAACGCATTCCGGTTCCACCGATTGCTATTACAAATAATTTATCCATTATAATATTATTTAGGAATTAAAACCAATGACCTAATTTGCCATTTTTAAATATTTTACTTAATACAAATCCTAACACTATGTATAAAACAAACCCTATACCTGTACCAATATAAATAGCTGTTTTATATTTTTGTATAACCATGATATTTCCATCTGGCACAAAAGCAAAAAGACCTAATAGTAAAATAGCTACAGGATTTAATACGGCTAATATCCAAAACCACATTTTTCTTTTACCGGGGTCTTTGGGATTGCTCCCACCTTCAAATTTGATAGCATTTGCGATAAAAGCAGATAGTAATAAAAATACCAATGCTGTAACGATAGAAATAATGTAAGCTGATGTTGATTCCATTGCCTTTGTTTTTTAAGTTATATAATTATTGTAAAGTTTTAATATAATATGAATAAATTACTTTATTTGAAGGCTTTACTCCAACTTCTTGCAGTGTAGTTTTAATAGATTCATACAATGCAACATTTGGTACGGACTTAGAATTAACCCATTTAAAGTTTTCTAAAATCGGGTTTGATAAATTTGGTTCAGCACTGTTCAATACAATATCGACACGAATTAACCCATCTGGATTAGTTATGTTTTTTAGATTATATTTTGTATCAAATGAAACTCCAAATTCTACTTTCTTTTTATCTGATGCTTTTGTATTTTTGAAAAGTTCTTTATTTAATACAAATACTTCAGTTAAAATATTAGGTGCATTTTCTTGGGATTTATAAATCCATTCATCTTTTACTTTACCTTTTGTATCATAACATGAAAGAATTACAGGATCTTCTTCACCGTCTTTGAATTTATCCTCACCATTACTTCCTTTTTCTAATTTAGGTTGATGATTTTTTACTTCATTACATTTAGCAAAATGCAAGAAATCATTAGTTACATCATAAACTTTTACGTCAAAATCACCATAAACATAAGCGTTTTCATCTTGGAGATCTATATATAACTTTCTAAAAAAATCATTAAATTGATTTTGACTTTTATATGAACTATGCGTTGCATCAATTGTATTCCAATCAAGTCCAAATGGATAAAATTCAAAAGGGTTTCCATTTTTCAGTCCATTAATATAATTCTCTTTAAGATCTAAAATATTTTTTTCTTTATCCGTTTTTCCAGTTTCATCATAAAATATACCGCCAGCTTTTCCACTTGGATATTGTTGAGTCAACTTGTATGACTTATTCGTCAAATCATATCTCGTTAATGATGATAATTTAGTTTGTAACTTTGATATCATACTTGATTCATTAGGGTTGCCGCAATTAAAAATTGTAAAATAAATATGCTTACTTACTTTATCTTCAATATAATCAGCAATAAAAAAATGTATTGTATTTCCTTTAGCTAGCCATTTTGAAAAGGATGGTGCTAAAAATGCTGGTGCAGTTACTTGTGTATTATTTTGCCATTCTTCAAAATCAGTTATTAATAGTGCATCATTATTTTTATCTACAATTTGCTCTACAGCATTTTGTATTGGCGCAAATATATCTTTGTATGTCAAAGGATTATCAATCAATTGACCTAACTCAGTTGCATCTAAATTCTCTATAAGCATTGTTTTTTGACTACCTAAACCATATACATCAGGTTTGTCATTAATTAATAGATTATAACAACCTATGACATTTTCTTTTATGTCTGCTTTTTTAAAAGCCTGATTAATTCCAGATGAAAAATCAATATACAAACCAGGATTGCCTGATTTTTCATTTGCCAAATTTGGATTTTTAGTATTATTATATGCTTGAATTCTTTTTCCTAAATCTGTATCATAAGGATTAAAATCTGCAAACGGGTCATTGGCATCATTTTTACATGCAAAGAATAAAAAGAATGCTGCAATGCTAAAAATGATAGATTTATTTTTTTTCATAATTATATGCTTTTTATTATTCATTGAATAGTGTTGTATCTGATACAATCTCATTAACAATAGTAGTTCCTTGTTGTATTACATTTTGCAATTGTTTTTTTATACCGAACAAACTGGATTTTAATTTCAGTGCTTGATATTTTCCAATCAAGGTGTTAACATGTGAATTTTCAGCATCTGTTAATGAAGTCTGGTATTTCACATAATCAACCTCTATTAAATTTTTATATATCAAGTCCGCTTCTTCCCAGTCTTTTTCTTTATAAATCTTATAGTTAGTTTCTACATCTAATATAAAAGAATCAAAACTACTGATAAACGATTTTTTCTGCATTGATGTACAAGAATTCATCACGTATACAGCAAAAAAAATCGTTAAATATTTAAGTCTAAGCATGCTTATTAATATATTCTGATAAAGAGTTTGGCATCGATTGCGCCTTATCTCTAAGGTGTAACAATAATGCTTTTTCATTTATATCTATTTGTCCGTCTTCACCTATTTTTGAGATTAACCATTTGGCTTCTACTTCATCAATTGTATTAGCTGAATTTGCATCATCTAGCAAAAAACTGCTGATAGCTTCAATAAATAGTGGCTGCCATGATGCGTCATTCTCAACATCTGAGCATGTAGTATTTAAGTCAAATAATAAGTCGGCTTCATGCTGATCTATCTCGCCATCTTTAAAAACAAACTCTCTAATCTGAGCTACTTCATTGGCATCTATTTTGCCATCGTCCAATATTGATTTTTTCAAGGTGTCTAAATTCATAATTGTGTTATTTTAATTTTCTATTTTATAGTTATAATTATGTGGAGGTAAAAGAAATTGTGAAATCTCGTTTTCATTTATCACACTCCCATCCTGCAACTTTAATATGAATGTATCATCAACTTTATACAATTCATATTTAGGTCTGCATTTTATTATTCTTTTTCTCAATGCTGTTATACCTTTTACAAATCCATTTTCGTTTGTAATTCTATAAATATGATTTGAACAACTTTCACTGAACAAGCATACATTTCGTTTTGATTCAGGCATTATTTTCCAATACAATTGGATAAATACTAATACTATATATTTCATGTATTACTTCTTAAAAACAACAATTTTAAAACTTGTTGTGAATCCAGGTTTTGCTCCAATACCTGTGCCGAAACATCCAGCATCGGGCGCTACTTGTGTTTCTACATTTTCAAATCCTACATATTCCCAACCTTGTTGAGCATATTCGTTAATTAAATTTTCCAATTGTTGAGCTACTTGTTGAGTTGTATCATTTTGGGAAATTCTTGCTGTAAATGGCACTGCTTTGTAATTCATAGTCTATTGTTTTATTGTTGTTTAACAATTTTACGAAAAAAAATGTTAAAATAAAACATTGTTGTAAAAAAAATTACATATATTTTTTAAAAACAATGTGCGTATTGCTTTTTTAGATATTGCATTGCTTATAGATAATGTAGGCTTATGCACTATGCCACACTAAAGCCAAATTAAATATTGTATCTGTGGAGATGCATCTTTTATGTTGTTATACTTTTGCACCTTGTAGTAATAATCAAAGCTGTATTGATGATCTAAAATCTAACTAAAAAATGGTAGCACGTCCTTTGTAAATTTTGTTAAAATACTGTTAACATGTATTTAAGAAATTATCAAGGTCGTCCGAAATTTCTCATCTCTACGAATTTTCTACGAAAAGAGACTTTGAAAATGAAAGAACCCTTGTCAAACAAGGGTTCTGAGGCAGTAATTTGTGGTCCCGCATGGGCTCGAACCATGGACCCCCTGATTATGAGTCAGGTGCTCTAACCAGCTGAGCTACAGGACCAATGAATCATCGATTCATAAATTTTTATCTGAATTTTTCAGATTGGAGTGCAAATCTACAATTTTACTTTTAATTCTACTAATACCCATAAAAAAATTGTACAAATGGTATAACTTAAATTAAAAATGATAGATAGTTGCCATTACAGTTTCGCCCACCGCTTGTAGTGTTTGTTTACTTACAATTCCAATATTGTCGTTGTGGGTATGCCAATGTTCTGCAAATCCGGAAGCCGTGTTATGGGTACGATGAATAATATCAATAGTAGGGATTTTTGCAATGGTATTGATATAATAATGATCGTCAATTATCTGGTCAGTATTTTCTTTTAAAAAGAAATTGGCATGTCCTAATTGTTCCGCATATAACCATACTTGTTTCATAAATTGTGGAGCATATAACATGGAAACACCTTCCCACGTGAACGTAGCATTTTTAGCACCGACCATGTCTAATAATATTCCATTTTCTGCTTTATAGTTTGTCACATGTGGATTTTTGCACCAATATTGTGTGCCTAAGCAATAAAAATCGCCTTCTTCATGGTTTAAATCGTACGATGGTTGTCCATAATCTTCCACATCAAAGAAAATTAAATCTACACCTATTTCAGGATTTTTCTGTTGAAGTTGTCGGGCAATTTCCAAAAGCACTGCGGCACCACTTGCGCCATCATCTGCGGCAAGAATGGGCGTAGAAACATTTTTAGTATCGCGGTCGGCAAATGGACGTGAATCCCAATGTGCACAGATTAACAGTCGTCTTTTGATGTTGAGATTATAGGAAGCAATTACATTTATACAAGGAACATTTTTGCCATTGTATAGTTGAACATTTGTTTTTTGAAGGATAACTTCTGCTCCAAATCTTTTTAATTGTTGCTCAAAGTATAAAGCACATTTTTGTTGCGCTGCCGTTCCGGGCACACGTGCACCAAATGACAATTGGTTTTCAATATATGCATAAGCAGAATCGGAAGAAAATGAAGGTTTTGCAATGGAAGTAATTTCTGTATTTTCTGACGTAGTACTTTCACTGTTTGTTTTACAAGAAGAAAAAAATAATACAAAAAATACTATATTAAATAGCATTTTAAACGATTGATTATTTAGATGAAATACTATCATTTTTAGATTAATTAATTTCGTAGGTAGTTCCATCTTTTCCATCTTTAATGTTGATATTGGCTTCTTTTAAAGTATCTCTAATTTTATCAGAAGTTGTCCAATCTTTATTTTCACGTGCTTGTTTTCGAATATCAATAATCAACTGCATGGCTTTATCCAAAGCATCGTTATTGCCTGATTGCTCTTCATCTTTTAATCCTAAAACATCAAAAAGAAATGTTTGGTAGGTTGTAAGCAACACGTTGTAAGTATCTTTATCAAGATTGCTTATCAATTTACTTGTATTATTATATATGTTGATTTGTGTGGCTAATTCGTGCAAAGTAGCGACTAATTTAGGCGCATTAAAATCATCATCCATTACTGTTTTACAAGTCGTACATAAATCTTGGATACGTTTGTTTTGCGGCTCGTCAATAGTGGATGCTTGATACTTAAGTTCATTTAAAAATTTTGCCGCATTTAGTAATTTTCTCAATCCTTTTTCTGCGTCTTGCAGGCCTTTGATAGTAATATCCAATTCGGATGAATAATGCGATTGCATAAATAAAAATCGTACGGTCATGGCAGAATATGGCTTATCTAACAATGGATGTTCGCCTGTAATAAATTGCATGGGTAATATAGAATTACCTAATGATTTGCTCATTTTTTGGCCATTGAAATTAAGCATATTGGTATGCATCCAATAACGAACGGGTTGTGTGCCGCAAGCACCTACGTTTTGTGCAATTTCACATTCATGATGTGGAAATTTTAAGTCCATTCCACCAGCATGAATATCGAATTGTTTGCCAAGATATTTAGTGCTCATGACAGAACATTCTAAATGCCAACCTGGAAATCCATTTCCCCAAGGTGAACTCCATTGCATAATATGTTCTGGAGATGCTTTTTTCCAAAGTGCAAAATCAATTGGATTTCTTTTTTCGTCTTGTCCATCTAAATCGCGATAACCTGCAATCAGTTCATCAATATTTCTACCCGATAAAATTCCGTAATTATTGCCTTTATCGTTGTATGCTTTTACATCAAAATAAACACTTCCATTGGACTCATAAGCCATGCCATTTTGAATGAGTTGTTGAGCCATTTCAATCTGTTCCACAATATGACCTGTTGCCGTAGGCTCGATGGTTGGTGGTAAAATATTAAATATGCGACATACGTCATGAAATCCCACTGTATATTTTTGAACAATTTCCATGGGTTCCAATTTTTCCAATTTGGCTTGGTCTTCCATTCTATTTTTGCCTTCACCGGCTTCATTCGTTAAATGTCCAGCATCGGTAATGTTGCGCACATATCGAACTTTATAGCCTAAATATTTCAAATATCGATATACCAAATCGAAAGAAATAAACGTGCGTGTGTTTCCTAAATGGACATCTGAATATACAGTTGGTCCACAGCAATACAGGCCTATGTGTGGCGGATGAAGTGGTTCAAATTTTTCTTTTTGACGAGTGAGCGTATTTTGAATATATAGTTCAGACATAGCGCAAAGGTAGAAAATAGATGTGAGTAGTAAGTATTGTGTATGGAGATTTCTTTCTATGTAGAATCTATGATATCTATTGTTGTAATGAATAAAAATCAATTAGCATGCGTTCTATAAATTGCTAGATTGGCAATGAAGTGATTCCTGCTAAAAAATTAATCTTTCTTTTTCGGGCAAGATTTACAACGTTTGCCATGTTTGTATTTTTTGCAACATTTTTTTTTGCAATCACATTCAAATTTACAGTCGCGTTGGAGTTGGATATCCACCGAAATCTGATTTTGTATAATTGGCAATTTAAGCATACACAAAAATACTCACTAAATTAGAACCAATCTAAATAAAATTGTTAAAATTGAATGAGTACCTAAAAAATACCTAATCTTTATTAGTTTCTCAAAAGAGGCACTATTTTACACGTTTTGGATTGTCTTTGGCGAATGCTTCCCAGCCACTGTATTTTTTTCCACCTTTGGGTACGCCACGCATGGAAAAATGATGGCAAACGGCAACGGCTAATCCATCAGTAGCATCAAGTTGTTTTGGAAGTACATCTGTTTTTAAAATATGTCCCAACATGGCAGCTACTTGTTCTTTAGCGGCATTTCCATTTCCGGTGACACTTTGTTTCACTTTTTTAGGAGAATATTCTTGTATTGGAATTTTTTGTGATAAGGCAGCGGCAATAGCCATTCCTTGCGCTCGACCTAACTTCAACATGGATTGAACATTTTTACCAAAAAAAGGAGCTTCGATGGCTAAAATGGAAGGTTTATAAGCTAAAATAATTTCTAAAATCCGATCATAAATACAATGCAACCGATCGTAGTGGTCATCAAATTTTTCGGTTTGTATGCAACCGATGGCTAATAATTCCATTGATATTCCATCGGAAAGGATAAGTCCATAGCCTGTAACTTTTGTACCAGGATCGATGCCAAGTATAATTTGTTTGGAAGGATGCATATTTGTAAAAATACAAGTTCGTATGGAGTTTATTAAATTTTGGCTTCAACTATTTCTATAAAAGCCATTATCTTTGATGTTTTCATGCAACAATTTTTACAAAATAAGCTAATCAATGTTCTACTTAAGCTACTCATTTTTGGAGGATTATTAATAGTACTGTACAAGCAGTTATTTGTGAATGAGAAGATAGATGTAGCTTTAGAACATTTCTGGAAAAATTTTCATGGTAACTATTTAATCTTGTTTTTAGTCTTGTTTTTGATGCTTTTAAATTGGAGCATTGAAGCCATAAAATGGAAATATTTAATAGACAAATTACATCCAATTACATGGATTGAGGCAATAGAAGGCATCTTGTTTGGCGTTACATTTTCTTTATTCACGCCCAGCAGAATTGGTGAATTTGGAGGTAGAGTATTTGCCTTAAATACGGATCGAAAAGAAGCAATAGTATCAACTATAATAGGTAGTTTGGCACAAATAGTAGTAAACCTTTCTTTAGGCGCATTAGGTCTTTTGTTGTATTTATATGTATATGAAAAGTCGGAATTTTATCTGTTTTCTGCCTATACTTTTATTTATACATTAATGGTGCTGGCTGTACATTTTTGTTTTTATAATTTAGATGTAGTCAGTACGAAGTTTTCTAATTTCCCTATCTTAAAAAAAGCAAGTCGCTATTTGCATATTATAGATTTATATACAAATACAGAATTTCTAAAATTGGAAATTTTATCCATTTTACGTTATATCATTTATTGTATGCAATTTGTTTTTTTGTTGGATTTTTTTGGGATTTCTATCGCTTTTCCTCATGCGATGATTTTGGTAGCATCCATATTTTTTGTACAAACAATCAATCCTATTAGTATAGCCTTAGTTGATTTTGGATTTCGCAATAATGTGGCTGCCTTTTTTCTAATTAGTTTTGTCGACAATCCAATTTCAATTATTGCAACATCAATTACCTTGTGGTTTATAAACCTCATTATTCCAGCAATTGTGGGTGGAATCTCTGCTTGGAGATTTACATTTTTTAGAGAAGAATAATTACTTATATTTACATTCAAATTCATCAAATTGCTTATGGGAAAAAATGCAGAATTATTAGATAACGATGCGTTGAGCATCGATAAGGAAGTATATATTGCAGATGCAATTAACGGACACCCTAAGCAATTAGCGTTATTGTTTTTCACAGAAATGTGGGAACGTTTTTCGTTTTATGGAATGCGTGCGTTATTGGTTTTGTTTATGGTGCACCAATTGCATTATGCCGATGTTAAAGCCAACTTAATTTATGGAACTTATACCGCATTGGTTTATTTAATGCCATTATTTGGTGGTATCGCTGCTGATAAAATATTGGGCTACCGAAAAGCCATTATTTTAGGTGGAATATTAATGGCATTAGGCCATTTAATTTTGGCCATTCCAACAGAATGGTCATTTTTTGCAGGCATGGCTTTTTTAATTTCTGGAAATGGCTTTTTTAAGCCAAATATCTCTACCATGGTTGGTAAATTATATCGGCCAGGCGACTCTAGACGAGATGGTGCCTTTTCTATTTTTTATATGGGTGTAAATTTAGGCGCAGCCATAGGTGGTTTAATTTGTGGCTATGTTGGTCAAAAAATAAATTGGCATTATGGTTTTGGACTGGCTGGAATTTTTATGGTGGTAGGATTAATCACATTTATTTTCGGACAAAAAACACTAGGAAACATTGGATTGACACCTAAAAATGAACAAGGAACAGATATAAGCAAGCAAAATCAATTTTTAATTATTTTAGCTTCACTAATAATTATTCCCGTTTTTATTTACTTATTTAACAATTATACATTAATGGGAAAAATTATGTTCCCAATTTGCATTACTGCCACTATTGCTATGTTGGTAATCGCCCTTAAGCAAGAGGTAGAAGCAAGAAATAAAATGCTTACCGCCATTGTTTTAGTGGCATTTTCAGTGTTGTTTTGGGCATTTTATGAGCAAGGCGGAGGTTCATTAAATTTATATACAGAACGCAATGTAAATACATTTGGATTTCCAGCTGCCTCTATCAATAACTTCATCAACCCTTTCTATATTATTCTATTGAGTTTCCCATTTGCTTGGTGGTGGTTATGGTTGTCTCAACGCGATAAAGAACCTTCCACACCAATGAAATTTAGTTTATCATTCTTTCAGTTAGGATTAGGATTTCTGTTATTTGTTGTTGGTGCAAAACTAGCTTTAAACGGACGTGTTGATTTTCATTGGTATGCGTTGGGATATTTATTGCTCACCACCGGCGAACTTTGCATTTCACCAATAGGTTTATCAATGATAACCAAATTATCACCACCAAAATTTACCGGCATGATGATGGGATTTTGGTTTTTAGCATCAGCATTAGGACAACATTTAGCAGGTGTCATTGGTACTCTAATGGCAATCCCTTCGGAAGGAGGAGAAACCACAATTTCCGCAGCAGATTCTTTAGGAATTTATAGTGGGGTATTTATGAAGATTTTCTATGTATCAGTGGGTGGAGGAATTGCATTATTAATTTTGGTTCCTTTGTTGAAAAAATGGATGGGCAATTCAAAATAATGAACTAAAAACGAGTTTTTTACGTTAAATTAGGATATGAAATTTGGTGGTAAAATATTGACACTAATCGGTATAGTCTTAATCTTTGGATATTTTATCTATGATTCATTTAGAGTACCCACTGCATCCAATCCGGAAGCCATTATTATGGTTGGAAATGATACATTAGGTCGCGACTGGGGTGCACAAGCAGCACAATTGGAACAGGCATCCTTTAATAATAGATACGGCACCTCTGAAGAAAATGCAAATGCGGCCAACCCAAATCTTTATGGCACTGGACCTTTAATCAACGAATCGAACGATCCATATTTACAGGATAAATTTAATTCAGCCGATTATTCCACAGAAATGTCTCTGGATGGTCGTGAAATTGTAACCGATTATAATAATCCTTTTGGAAAAACCTCGTTTGATGAGGAAGAGATGGAAGAACAAAATTCGTTGTTATACAACAACGAAGAACGCTATAAAACTCGACATCAAACAGAAGTTGGCGAACCTCAAATGCGATATAAAGATTGATGGTGCTAAGTTTTCTTTTCATCCTCACATTACTGTTTCCATCTTTCATGAAACAAGATAATTTTATTCAACATCAATTGCAGTTTAAACGTGTGGAAGAAGCCAAACGCAAACATCATGCTGCTGTAACTGACTTGTTTGCAAAAAAAGGCTTTCCGTTTCCCACAAAACAACTTTATTTACGCGCCTTTAAACAAGAACAACTTCTTGAAGTTTGGGCAAGTAATGATGTGCAATATCAACTTATTAAAACATATAAATTTACAGCATTTTCGGGTAATTTAGGGCCAAAAATTAAAGAAGGCGATAGGCAAATTCCAGAAGGATTTTATCAACTTGAAACCTTCAATCCATTGAGTATTTTTCATTTATCTTTTAAAGTAAATTACCCTAACGAATGCGATAAAATACGAAATAAAAACGTTACATATTTAGGTGGAGATATTTACATTCATGGGAAAAATAAAACCATTGGTTGCATTCCACTAGGGAATAAAAATATAAGTGAATTATATTGGATATGTGTCAATTCATTCTCTATAAACTCAAAAATTCCGATTCATATTTTTCCGTGTAAAATGGACGAAAAAAACATGCAAAATCTCTATGACCAATTTCCGGAAAATAATATTTTTTGGCAAAGCTTACAACCTATTTATCGTTTCTTCCAATCGCATAAAATGTTAGGTGAAATTACGGGTTGCGATAGTCTTGGAAATTATGAATTAGCTATTCCTTGGGATTGAATTATTAACCTTTCAATAAATCTAAAATCTAAAATCAATAAGTATCTTAGCATACTAATTTTTAAAAATAAATGGAATTAAAAAACGGGCAATATCAAATTGGAGGTGTAAATGTACTTGAATTGTGTAAAGAATATGGAACACCACTATATGTGTATGATGCAGCAATCATTGAACGACAATACAATCGATTAAAAAATGCGTTCGGAAAAACTAAAGTAGATATTCATTACGCTTGCAAGGCATTGAACAATATTTCAGTATTGAAGTTTATAAAAAATTTAGGTGGAAGTTTAGATACCGTTTCCATTCAAGAAGTTCAATTGGGCTTAAAAGCAGGCTTTGAACCTAACGATATTATGTACACACCGAATTGTGTAAATATCGATGAGATTAATCGTGCTGTTGGGTTTGGTGTAAATATTAATATCGACAATCTTTCTATTTTAGAACAGTTTGGCAATTTATATAAAGACACGTATCCGGTTTGCGTGCGCATCAATCCACATATTATGGCAGGTGGCAATCAAAAAATTTCCACCGGACATATCGATTCTAAGTTTGGAATATCTATTTATCAATTGCGACATTTAGAACGTGTTGTAAAATCTACCAATTTAAAAGTAGTAGGTTTGCACATGCATACTGGCTCTGATATTTTAGATGCCGATGTTTTTTTACGTGGAGCTGATATTTTATTTGAAGCTGCTCAAAACTTTAAAGACTTAGAATATTTGGATTTTGGAAGTGGATTTAAAGTAAAATATCACGACAACGACAACACTACAAATATCGAAGATTTAGGCGCAAAAATTAGCGATCGTTTTCAAGAATTTTGTGCCAACTATGGCAAAGAACTTACCTTAGTATTTGAACCTGGTAAATTTATGGTGAGTGAAAGCGGTTTCTTATTCGTTCGTACCAATGTTATTAAACAAACGACAGCCACTGTTTTTGCAGGTGTCGATTCTGGTCAAAATCATTTAATTCGACCGATGATGTACGATGCATATCACCACATCACAAATATATCCAATCCAAATGGTGTGCAACGCATATACACAGTGGTCGGTTACATTTGTGAAACGGATACCTTTGGCTGGGATCGTCAGCTCAACGAAGTACGTGAAGGCGATATCTTAGCCTTGCACAATGCTGGTGCTTACGGCTATTCCATGTCTTCGAACTACAATTCACGCTATCGTCCAGCAGAAGTACTCATACACAATGGTTCTGCTAAGCTTATTCGTCGCCGTGAAAACCTCGATGACCTATTAGCTACACAAATTGAAGTAGAATTTTAATCTCCATTTTTTTTTAAAAATATGATAGTAGAATAGTTTAACCTTTTCTTATTACTCTATAAAGTCGATATACTGTTAGAATTTTAAACCAATTTGTATATTTGTTACGTTTTAAAACGAAGAAAGATAAATGACAGAAAACGATTCCAATATTCATCCCATCTTTAACCAAATACTTCAACGTGCAGATAAAGAAAAATTGTTGCATCAAAAAGCCATTTGTATTTGGATGACCGGCTTGTCAGGTTCCGGAAAATCTACCATTGCTCAAGGGCTTGAACGAAGATTACACCACGAAGGTTTTTTAACGTCTATTTTAGATGGCGATAATGTGCGAACTGGTATTAATAAAAATTTAGGTTTTAGTGAAGAAGATAGAATTGAAAACATTCGTCGTATTGCTGAAATCAATAAACTCTTATTACAAAATGGAATTATAACGATAAATAGTTTTGTAAGTCCAACAAAGGATATACGCCTATTAGCTCAACAAATTATTGGCGAACCAGATTTTTGTGAAATATATATCAATGCCAGTTTTGATACTTGTGCTCAACGTGATGTCAAAGGATTGTATAAAAAAGCATTGAATGGCGAAATCAAAAATTTTACCGGTTTAGATGCACCATTTGAAGCTCCTGAAAATCCGGCATTAGAAATTAAAACAGAAGAACAAACCATTGAAGAAAGTATAGAAACGATATACCAATTTATCATTTCAAAAATCAAATCTATCAACTAACTCATCACTTTAAATATGAACGACTATCACTTAAATCATTTAAAAGAATTAGAATCAGAATCTATATTTGTTTTGCGAGAAGTGGCATCTCAATTTGAAAATCCTTGTTTATTATTTTCAGGCGGCAAAGATTCTATTACAGTTTTACATTTAGCACTAAAAGCTTTTTATCCAGCAAGCATTCCATTTACATTATTACACATAGATACAGGACATAATTTCCAAGAAACGATTGATTTTAGAGACGAATTGGTGAAAAAACATGGCTTGCGTTTAATTGTGGCTTCCGTGCAAGATGCCATTGATAGCGGAATGGTACGTGAAGAGAAAGGATTTACAGCTTCTCGAAATGCATTGCAAATAGCACCATTATTAGATGCTATTGAAAAACATAAATTTGATTGTGCCATTGGTGGTGCGCGCCGTGATGAGGAAAAAGCCAGAGCTAAAGAACGTTTCTTTTCACATAGAGATGAGTTCGGACAATGGGATCCTAAAAACCAACGCCCAGAACTATGGAATATTTTTAACGGAAGAAAAAACATAGGCGAACATTTTAGAGTATTTCCCATTTCCAACTGGACTGAAATGGATGTTTGGCAATATATTTATCAAGATAAAATTGACATTCCAAATTTATATTTTTCGCATAAACGAAAAGTATTTGAACGTGATGGCGTTTGGTATGCCGATAGTGAATATATGACCAAAAAAGAAAATGAAGTAGCGGAAGAACGCATTGTTCGTTTTAGAACCATTGGCGATATCAGCTGTACTGGAGCTGTTTTTTCCAATGCAGCAACCTTAGAAGATATTATCCAAGAAGTAGCTTCTTCTCGTACCACAGAACGCGGTACTCGTGCCGACGATAAACGCAGCGAAGCAGCTATGGAAGACAGAAAAAAACAAGGTTATTTTTAAAGGAAAAATTAAATAATTAAACAATGTAATAATATAATAAAATACGATTATTACATATTTTTTGATGAAAAAAAATATAAAAATGACAACTACTGATACACCTCAAGACAATTTTGACAGCAAAGCATATTTAGATATGGAACTTCTTCGTTTCTCCACTGCGGGAAGTGTAGATGACGGAAAATCAACCTTAATTGGCAGGCTTTTATACGATAGTAAATCCATCTTTCAAGACCAAATGGATGCCATTGAAGCCGCATCGCAAAAACGAGGTGAAGAATATGTAAACCTAGCATTGCTTACCGATGGCTTGCGTGCCGAACGAGAACAAGGCATTACGATTGATGTCGCCTATCGATATTTCTCTACACCCAAAAGAAAATTTATCATCGCCGATACACCAGGCCACATTCAATACACTCGAAATATGGTGACTGGTGCATCAACGGCCAACTTAGCCATAATTCTAGTTGATGCGCGTAAAGGTATTATTGAACAAACTTATCGTCATTCATACATAGCTTCATTACTGCAAATTCCACATATTATTGTATGTATCAATAAAATGGATTTAGTAGATTGGGATGAAAAAACATTCCACAAAATTGTAAATGATTACAAAGCATTCGCCTCCAAATTAGATATTAAAGACGTTCATTTTATTCCTATTTCTGCTTTAGCCGGCGATAACGTTGTTCATCGATCTGAAAATATGAATTGGTATAACGGACCAACATTAATGTATTTGTTAGAAACCATTCATATTGGCTCTGATTTGAATCATATCGACGCACGGTTTCCGGTGCAATTTGTAGTACGTCCTATGAAAAACGAATACCATGATTTCCGTGGTTATGCCGGAAGAATTGCCGGTGGCGTATTTCGTGTAGGCGATAAAGTAAAAACATTGCCAAGTGGATTCACTTCTAAAATAAAATCTATCGTTACCATGGATGGCGATTTACAAGAAGCCTTTGCACCTCAAAGTGTCACTATTACTTTGGAAGATGAAATTGATATATCGCGTGGAGATATGATAGTGCGTGAAAACAACGTGCCAACTGTTGAACAAGAATTTGACGTGATGTTATGCTGGATGAATGAAAAGAAAATGCAAAAACGCGGAAAATATATATTGCGTCACACTTCTAAAGAATGTAAATGCATTATAAATGAAGCGAAATACAAATTAAACATCAATACACTGCAACGGATTGAAGAGGATGTAGAAATTGAATTAAATGATATTGGTCGTGTTTCTATTCGTACAACAGTTCCTTTATTTTTTGACAGTTACCGAAAAAACAGAATTACAGGCAGTATCATTTTGGTAGATGAAATGACCAATGAAACCGTAGCAGCTGGTATGATTGTGTAAGGAATTAAATATGATTAGGATATTTCACGTTATCCGTTATGTTGAATTAGTTTGATTATATAAAAAAATGAAAAAAATCACTGTTTATTGTGGTGCCAATGTAGGCAACAATCCCATTTTTGCGGAACAAGCTTACTTACTTGGAAAGACCTTGGCACAACAACAAATTGGCTTAGTTTATGGCGGTGGAAGAGTAGGTTTAATGGGCATCATAGCCAATGCTGTGATGGAAAATGGAGGAGAAGTAATTGGAGTAATTCCACAGTTTTTATCCACGAAAGAAATAGAACACAACGACATTACTGAAGTCATCAAAGTGGATACCATGCATCAACGCAAATCTATTTTGTTCGATTTGTCTGATGCATTTATTGCCATGCCAGGTGGTTTTGGAACCATGGATGAATTGTTTGAAATGTTGACATGGGCGCAATTAGGCTTGCACAAAAAACCTATCGGGTTGCTAAACATCGATGGTTTTTATGATGCATTTTTAACAATGCTGACAACTATGGTGAATAAACAATTCTTGCGAGTCGAAAACCAACAAATGCTGTTGCACAGTTCAGATATTCAAAGTTTGTTACATCAACTAAAAAACTACCAAGCACCTGAAGTAACTAAATGGATATCCAAAGAAGATGTATAAATGGAAAAAATAGATAGCATAAAATCTGTGTTTAATTGGAGTGGTGGAAAAGATTCAGCATTAGCACTACATAAAATCCTTCAAGCAAATCAATATGAAGTAGTTTCGCTGCTAACAACCATCAACGAAATTACGGCTACATCATCCATTCATGGTATTCCACTCAATTTGTTACAAAAACAAGCAGATAGCATTGGCATACCACTTTATACAGTGACGCTTTCTGAACATACAAAAAACTATGAACAAGGAATGACGGAAGCAATTACTCATTTTAAAAATCAAAACGTCACTCATTTTATTTTTGGAGATATTTTTCTTGCAGATGTGAAAGCTTATCGAGAAAGTAAACTAAATCCATTAGGCATTGAAGTAGTGGAGCCACTTTGGAGCAAAACATCCGAAGAAATTTTTAAAGAGTTCTTACAATCTGGTATTAAAAGTAAGATAATTGTTACACAAGCAGACAAACTCGACCAATCATTTATAGGAATAGATTTAGATGAAAATTTTATGGAGAAGTTACCTGAAAGGGTAGATGTTTGTGGTGAAAATGGAGAATATCATACATTCAGCTACGATGGACCAATTTTTAAAAAGAAAATTGAATTCGAAATTTCTGACATCAAAAAAATCACCTACACATTTAAAATGGATGATGGAGAAATGAAAGATTTTGAATATTGGCAAGCCTTAATAAAATAAAATTTTATAAAATAAAATAACACTCGTTTTTCAATCAATTTGTTTTACAAATGGAATTGATTGTAATTATTTATCTAAAATCTTATTGAATAATAAAGAAATATTCGTGGAAATTTCTTGTTGGCTCTTTATCGTTTTTGCTTGATAGCTAAGTAAAAAAATAAAATTCTGTTCACGCTGTTGCATAATGGAATTCCATTCGTGCTTTTGTAGGCGAACACCTTCACGCAGAAGCCTTTTAATACGATTGCGATCTACTGCTTTTGAAAACAATTTTTTGGGAGCTACAAATGCAAATTGTGCCGGAACGGCACAATTTGATTCTACAGATTGGTAATATATTCTAATAATTGGATTTTGAACAAAGGATTTTTTACTAAAAAGTGATTCTATTCGTTTGCTGCTTTTTAGACGCTCTTCATTGGTGAAGCTAAATCGATTTTGATGTTCTGTTCCAGCTATTATTTTCCTTTTCTTTCGTCAGAGATAGATAATTTTTTTCTGCCTTTTGCACGACGTGCGTTCAATACAGCACGACCACCTTTTGTAGCCATTCGCTCACGGAAACCATGTTTGTTTTTTCTCTTTCTTACAGATGGTTGAAACGTTCTTTTCATTGTATTTCAATTATAGAATTATAAAATGGATGAAAATAGAGTACTATACTCTAAAATTCGTTCCGAAATTTCGGAAAGCAAAGATACAAATTGAATTTAAAATTCTTCAACTTTAATTGTAGAATTCGCTAATTCCTTAATTATCTAATTGTTATCTGTTCATCGTCATTAGAAATTCTTCATTATTGCGTGTGCCTTTCATTTGTTGCAATAAAAATTTCATAGATTCTTCAGAATTCATATCGGCCAAATGGTTGCGTAAAATCCACATTTTTTGAAGTGCATCTTTATCCAATAATAAATCATCTCTACGTGTGGAAGATGCCACTACATCCACCGCAGGGAAAATTCGACGGTTCGACAATTTTCTGTCTAATTGTAATTCCATATTTCCGGTTCCTTTAAACTCCTCAAAAATCACCTCATCCATTTTTGAACCGGTATCTGTCAATGCCGTTGCTAAAATGGTTAATGAACCTCCATTTTCTATATTTCTCGCTGCACCAAAAAACTGTTTTGGTTTGTGTAAAGCATTGGCTTCCACACCACCAGATAATACTTTTCCGGAAGAAGGAGCCACTGTATTATAGGCACGTGCCAAACGAGTAATCGAGTCTAATAAAATCACCACATCATGGCCACATTCCACCAATCTTTTAGCTTTTTGCAATACGATGCTAGCTACTTTCACGTGCCTGTCTGCCGGCTCATCAAACGTAGAAGCAACTACTTCCGCATTTACACTGCGTTGCATATCCGTTACTTCTTCCGGACGTTCATCAATCAATAGAATAATTAAATATACTTCTGGATGATTTTTGGCAATGGCATTGGCAATATCCTTTAAAAGCATCGTTTTACCAGTTTTAGGTTGCGCCACAATCATGCCTCGTTGTCCTTTCCCAATTGGAGTAAATAAATCTACAATTCGGGTAGAAAAATTGACAGCATCTTTTGATAGATTTAATTTTTCAGTAGGAAACAACGGTGTTAAATAATCAAAAGGAACTCGATCTCTAATTTCTTGTGGCGATTTTCCATTGATAGAATCTACACGTAATAATGCAAAATATTTTTCACCTTCTTTAGGTGGTCTAATATTTCCAACTATTGTATCGCCTGTTTTTAAGCCTATTAATTTTATTTGTGAAGGCGATACATACACATCATCCGGCGATGATAAGTAATTATAATCAGAAGATCGCAAAAAGCCATATCCTTCCGGAATGATTTCTAAAACACCTTCTCCTAATATTACACCATCTAAATCAATATTAAAATCAACTTTTTTCTCTTCCTGAACTTGTACCACTTCTTGAACATACCTTTTAGCTACTTCATTCGTTGTTTCATCTTTAGGCGTATCAACTTCTTGTTTAATAGGAAAATTGATAATTAATTTCTGCTTCTTTTTTACTTCGGGTTCTTCCACTTTTATAGTTTCTTCTATAATTTCAGGTTCTTCTGTAATTTTAGCTTCTTCTATAATTTCAGGTTCTTCATCTACCACTTGCTTCGTTTTCTTTTCAGGTATCACTTTTTCTGATACTTTTCGAGAAATACGCGCACGTGTCTTCTTCTCTTTTTTTTGATCTTCTGATGAATCAACAATCTTCACTTCTTCTTCTTCGTTGTTTTCTTGCATATACTATATTTTAAAAAATATTTTTTGATTGAGATAATAGGGTCTAAAATGGGATATTAAATACTTGTTATTTTATTTCAAGAATAGAAAATACATTGCTTAGTGATAACATACACACAAATTGAGCCTAAATAGGTTGGAAATAAAATACATTAAATGGATACTGAAATTGTTTAGTGACTACTCAATAAAACGCGAGGCCATATTGATTTGATATGCAAATAAACGAAATAATTATAAAAAATGTACGTCTTATGTTACTTTTTTTTGAAAAAATACCAAAATGTAGTGTATTTAATGATACTCAACAACTTAAAACTTATCTTTGCAAAATAATTTTTCCAAACAATGCTTACTTTAGATCAATTAAGAAAAGATACAGAATTTGCCAAAGAACGATTGGCACATAAAAATTTTAAAGAGATTCAATTTGTAGATGAAATCATTTCCATCGACGACCAACGAAAAGCTATAAAATCAAAATTAGATGATTTTTTAGCGCAACGAAATTCCATTTCGAAAGAAATAGGCATTTTTATGAAAAATGGGGATAAAGTGGCCTCAGATACTTTAAAAAATCAAATTGGCACTATAAAAGAAGAAGCAGATACATTAGAAACTCAGTTTTCAGCACTTGAAACCCAGCTTTTTGATAAATTAGTACAATTGCCAAACTTTCCCAATGCCATTGTGCCTGCTGGAAAACATGCAGAAAATAATGAAGTGGCATTTTCTGTTACAGAATTTCCACACTTGCATTCAGGTGCTTTGCCTCATTGGGATTTAGCCAAAAAATACGATTTAATAGACTTTGAATTAGGCAATAAAATTACAGGAGCAGGTTTTCCCGTGTACAAAGGAAAAGGTGCAGCTTTGCAGCGTGCTTTAATTTCATTCTTCTTAGATAAAGCCATCGAAGCTGGCTATGCCGAAGTGCAAGTACCTCATTTAGTCAATAAAGATTCCGGTTTTGGAACTGGCCAACTTCCTGACAAAGAAGGTCAAATGTATCATGTAACTGTGGATGATTTTTACCTTATTCCAACAGCAGAAGTACCTATTACCAATATTTATAGAGATGAAATTATTGAGGAGAAAATATTGCCCATAAAAAATGTTGGCTATACACCATGTTTTCGTAGGGAAGCAGGTAGTTATGGCAAAGATGTTCGAGGTTTAAATCGATTACATCAATTTGATAAAGTGGAAATTGTACGCATCGAAAAACCTGAAAACTCTTACCAAGCATTAGATGAAATGTTGCAACATGTAGAAACCTTACTGCAAGCATTAGAATTGCCATACAGAATTTTGAGATTATGTGGAGGCGACATGACGTTTTCGTCAGCATTAACGTACGACTTTGAAGTGTTCTCCGCTGCTCAAGAAAGATGGTTAGAAGTGAGTTCTGTTTCCAACTTTGAAACATTTCAAGCCAATCGATTAAAATTAAGATTAAAAGATGCGGAGAATAAAAAATATTTAGCGCATACGCTAAATGGAAGTGCATTAGCTTTACCACGTATTTTAGCCAGTTTATTGGAAAATCACCAAACCGAAAATGGAATTAAAATACCAAAAGCATTAGTTCCTTACACTAAATTTGATTTGATTTCTTAGTAAACAAAATTTCGACATTTACGTTATAGAATTATATAGGTAACTTGTCCATTATTTTTCATTACAATATCACCCATTCATGATTTTTATTTCAGAAAAAGCCAAAGAACGCGTGTTAACTATTTGGGAAGAAGATAAACTTACTCCTGAACATTTTGTTCGCGTCAGTGTAACCAGTGGTGGATGTAGTGGTTTATCTTATAATATGCATTTCGACAACCAACCTAAACCCAATGATGAAGTTTTTGAAGATAAAGGCATTAAATTGGTAGTTGACCCCAAAAGTATTTTATATCTATTAGGAACCGAATTAGATTTCTCCGAAGGATTAAATGGAAAAGGTTTTTACTTTAATAATCCAAATGCATCTCGTACTTGCAGTTGCGGTGAAAGTTTTAGTATGTAAATTATAGCGCAGACTTAAACTGCTCTAAAAAGCGCATGTCATTTTCTGAAAGTAAGCGTATGTCTTTAATTTGATATTTTAACATCGTGATTCGTTCTACGCCCATTCCAAAAGCAAAACCAGCATATTTTTTAGAATCGATGCCGCAATTTTCCAATACTTTCGGATCTACCATGCCACAACCTAAAATTTCTACCCAACCACTTTGTTTACAAACATTACAACCATTTCCATTGCATAAAAAGCAGGTAACATCCACTTCTGCGCTGGGTTCTGTAAAAGGGAAATATGATGGTCTTAATTTTATTTTTGTTTCCTTTCCAAATAATTCTTTTACAAAAAAATCTAAGGTTTGTAATAAATCGGCAAATGAAACATGTTCATCAATGTATAAACCTTCAACTTGATGAAAAAAACAATGCGAACGTGCTGAAATCGTTTCATTTCTAAACACACGACCTGGCGATAGTATTCGTATCGGTGGTTTTTGAGTTTCCATTGTACGCACTTGTACCGATGAGGTGTGCGTTCTTAGCACCACATCCGGATTTACGTTGATAAAGAACGTATCTTGCATATCTCTTGCCGGATGGTCTTCGGGCATATTTAATGCTGTAAAGTTATGCCAATCATCTTCAATTTCTCTATCTTCTTGTACTGCAAAACCTAATCGCTTAAAAATATCAATAATTTGATTTTTTACTAGCTGTATTGGATGTCGAGCGCCTATGTTTGTTACGTTTCCTGGCAACGATAAATCAATGGATTCGGTTGTTTGAGGATTGTTTTGAAACGTTTCTTGTAAGGCATTAAATTTTTCTTCGGCAAGTTGTTTCACACTATTCACTAGTTGACCAAATTCTTTTTTTCGTTCATTCGGTACATTTTTTATTTCACTAAAAATATCTTTTAAAATATTTTTAGTTCCTAAGAAACGAATGCGAAATTTTTCCAACTCATCCGCATTATTAATGTTGGTGGTTTGTACCTCTTTTAGTAAGTTTTCCGTCTGCTCAAAAATATCCATAGTTCAAAAATAAAAAAAGAGACGCTAAAAAACGCCTCTTTTTTGTATTGTAATATTTACTTAATTAGAATTTTAATTCATCTAAGGTCACTGTTTGAGAAATTTTAGCATCAGCACTAGTTAATTTTCCATTTTCACCAGTACCTTTGGTGTTTCCAAAAACCTGTAGTTTTACTGTTACAGGTGATGCCTTCCAATCGATATCAATAAATCCGAAGTTTACCCAATTCCATCCATTTCCAACGCGAATATTGTCGTTTCTAGTTGGAATTTTACCTTCATGGTGTGTGATTCCACTGGCCGTTACATCATAAATTGGATACATTCCTGCCGGCTGAATTTTAGTCATTTCACCATAATGAACATCACCACTTAAGAAAAACACACCATTTGCTCCTGTTGACTTAATCAAGTCCAACATTTTTTGTTTTTCCAAAGGAAGAATTGCCCAGTTTTCACTGCCGTCATAGTTGGAGTTAAATTGCAAAGACGACATGATGATTCTTATTTTCGCCGGTTTCTTTAATTCCTCTTCTAGCCATGTCCATTGATCATCTCCTAACATGGTTGCTGTTGGCGACATTAAGGTATCATAACCTGATAATGCAGCTGCTGGTCCAGATGTTTTGTAAGGAGAATGATTCCAACGTAAATCCAATAAAATAATTTGTACTTTATGGGCATCATCGCCATAATATTTAGAATCGTAGATAGCACCACTTGGTCTGTTTAAACGAGGTGCATCCGCAGGAATTTTCCAAAAATCACTAAATGCTTTTTTAGCAATGTGCTTCACCGGATTGGTTACAGTAGCATCATTCTCACCAGTATCATGGTCATCCCAAATCGGTAATATTTCCGGCACTTTTGAACGAAAATTGGCAAAGTAACCACGTCCGCCCAATTGTTGGTAAGCACCTTCTATATATTCTTTAGTGCCAGGCGCTAAGGCAAAGAAATCAGCATACACATTATCACCACCAGCAATATACACTTGAGGCTCTAACTCTAAAATTCGATCATAGATTTTCATTTCAGTTAGATATTGAGCACAACAAGAGCCAAACGCGATTCTGGAAAGCACCATTTCGCCATCATCCGTTTTATTTTCATTTTTGGTACAACCCAAAAACAAGATGGAAGATGCAAGAAGAATTAAAAACTTTTTCATATTTATTTATTAATATATTTAAGAATATCTTGATTTCATGAAAAATTCACTATAAAAACAAATTTACATAAAAAAATGTTAATCCCATTTGATTTCTTAAATAAGAATAATTTTTCACTAAATTTTAGTAATTTATAAAAAATGAAACGTGTTGATTATTTTTTTAGATTTGAGTAATGTTCCATCAATTTGCACACGATTTAAAAAATGCGTTTAAACAACCATTACCCGGAAAATCAGCGCAAGCGGCACTGCGTCCGTATTTAAAGTTAAAACCCAGCTTAGATGCGCCACCCTTGCCGAATCCAAAACGAGGCGCGGTGATGTCTTTAATTTATCCAATTCAATCGGTGCCGCATATTTTATTCATTGAACGACCTATTTACAAAGGCGTACATAGTGGACAAATTGCTTTTCCAGGCGGAAAAATTGAACAGTCTGATGCATCTATTTTAGCGGCAGCATTAAGAGAAACGCATGAAGAAGTAGGCGTATTACAAAATGAGATTGAAGTTGTTGGTCCATTAACATCCGTTTATGTATTAGCGAGTAATTTTATGGTGTTTCCATTTGTAGGCATTTTAGATTCAGCACCTCAATTTATTTTAGAAAAAAAAGAAGTGGCCAATATTATGGAAGTGCCTTTGTCTTATTTTTTAGAGCCTGGAATTATTAAAGAAAAACCTATAAAGAGTGCTATTGGGTTTACTTTAATGGCACCATATTACGATTTATATGGAAAAACATTGTGGGGCGCAACGGCGATGATGGTCAGTGAATTAAATACCATTCTACATCATCATCAAATTAAACTTAAATAAATTATTTGCAATTTTTTTTAATAGCTTCTTTTGCTTGGGAATAACCTAAATTTTCTGCTTTTTTAAAATCTGTACAAGCTCCATTTTTATTTTTATTACTCAATTTGGAAACGGCTCGATTGAAATACGCTCGAGCAAATTTAGCATTTATTGAAATGGACTTTGTATAGTCTTCGATGGCTAATGTATATTTTTTAAGATGGTGATACGAGTTGCCTCTATTGTAAAAATAAAATTCATTATTGGGCGCAAGCGCTATAGCTTTAGTATAATCTTGAATGGCACTATTGTATTGTTTTAGTTTGTCTTTTACATTGGCTCTGTTGCTATAGGCATCTGCAAATTTGGGATTGAATTGTATGGATTTTGTATAATCCAATAAAGCACCTTGTAAATCACCCATATTATTTTTTGAGATGCCTCTATTGTTGTACGTTTGATATCGAGTGGAATCTAACTCAATTGATTTTGTGAAATCGATAATTGCCCCTTTAGTGTCGCCGGCTTTGTCCTTTTGATTGCCACTGATAAAATAATCTTTCGCTGTTTGTGCAAAAATGATGGAGTAAAATCCTAAAAAAAATAAGCATAAAAATGGTTTTAAGTTCATTTTTGTTTTTGGTTTAGTTCTTCTAATAAGGTAATTATCTTATTTAATTTTTCTTGTTCAATGGCATCCAATCTGCGTTGTAGGTTTTCTATTTCTAATTTAGCATCAATATTGGTTTGGTAGTCATCTTGTGCTTGCACTCTATCGCGTTCCGCTTGTCTGTTTTGTGCCATCATAATAATAGGTGCAGCATAAGCAGCTTGTGTAGAAAATAATAAATTCAACAATATAAAAGGATAGGCATCCCAATGTTTGATATAGCCAATTACATTAAGCAACATCCATGCTAAAACAAAAATAGTTTGTACAATAATAAATTTCCACGAACCCATACCACTGGCTAATGCATCAGATAATTTATCACCCCAAGTAGAATTTTCTACATGTGCATCGTGCCAATTTTTTATTTCATTCATCCTTCATCTTTTTATAAAATAAATGTAGTGATAATTTCTGAGTGATATTAAAATCAAATGCGATAAAATGTTAAGCATTCTTAGTTGAAGTATTGTGTATTTCTCCTCTTGGTCCTAATTCAATCAATTCCATCTTTTGTGGTCTTCCGTTTTCAATTTCAAAACGAATAATGGTACGCACTTTGTGAAAGCCATGAATGCCAGCAGCACCTGAATTAATATGCAATATTCGATATTTTTTATCATGCATAACTTTTACAATATGCGAATGTCCACAGATTAAAATATGTGGTTTTTCTTGTTTAAGAATACGTTGTACGCGTGTGTTGTAGTATTCCGCTGCACCAGCAATATGTGTCATAAAAATTTTGCAACCTTCTATTTCTACTAGTTGGTTTTCCGGAAATTCTTGTCGCAATTCATGTCCATCAATGTTGCCATAAACGGCAATTAATGTTTTATTTTTTTTTAAAGTATCTGTTAATGCTGAAGTACCAATATCGCCTGCATGAAAAATATAATCTACCTCTTTAAAATGTTCCAACACCTTTTCATCTAAGAAATTATGTGTATCTGAAATAATGCCAATGCGTTTCATGTTTTTTGTAAAGATAAATGCGATTAAGTAGAAATTTTTTCTTGAATCAACTGAATCATTTCTTTTGCTTGCTTGGGTTCAAACCACTCGTAATCCTTATGCTTGTTAAAGAAAGTAAGTTGTCGTTTGGCATATTGACGTGTATGCAATTTTATTAATTCTATGGCTTCGTTCAATGGGATTTTATTATCCAAATAATCAAACAATTCTTTATAGCCAACTGTTTGTAATGCATTGTGATTTCTAAATGGATACACATGTTTGGCTTCTTCTAAAAAACCTTCGTGCATCATTTTTTCTACACGAACATTGATGTTGTGATGCAATTGTTCTTTAGAAAGATTTAAACCTATTTTAATGGGAATAAAATTTCTATGGATCGTTTTTTTTTGTTTATAGGATGAAAATTTTTTGCCTGTACCTTTGCATACTTCTAATGCTCGAATGATGCGTTGTGTATTTTGTAAGTCAATGGATTGATAGGTTTCAATATCTACATTTTTTAATTGCTCTTGCAAAAATTTAATCCCATTTTTTTGATATAATAAATTGAGTTCTTCTCGCACAGATGCCGTAATCTCAGGTATTTCATCAAATCCAGATAAAACAGCATTTATATAAAATCCGGTACCGCCACAAAGAATGGCTATATTTTTTGTAAGATAGATTTTATCTAATATTGCCATCACTTCACGTTCGTACTCACCGGCGGAATAGTAGTCGTGAATATTTTTATGTGCGATACAATGATGTGGTATCGCTTTTAATTCTTCATTGCTCGGACGTGCAACACCAATTTTTAATTCCTTATAAATTTGCCTCGAATCGGCAGAAATAATTTCTGTATTAAAATATTGCGCCAGCTGTATGGCCGTTGCTGTTTTGCCAACAGCGGTTGGTCCGGCAATTACAATTAAATAATTTGTGTTGTTATGGTTGTTTAGCATGGCATTAATTTTTTATTGCCATTAAATTCAATGCTTTTCCTTTGTTCAACATCAGTTGAAATGCGGCATCATAATCATTCGGAATAATGCCATCTAAAATAGCATCTTTAATAGCATCTTTAATGATACCTACTTCTTTAGACGGATTTAGTTGAAAGGTTTGCATAATTAGTTCACCACTAATGGGCGGCTGCCAATTGCGTATATGGTCGCGTGCTTCTACTTCTTTTATGCGAAGCATCACCAGCTTTAAATTTTCTTTGTAGCGTTTTACTTTAGTCTCATTTTTAGAAGTAATGTCCGCTTCACAAAGTTGTAACAAGGCTTCTAAATCGTCGCCGGCATCAAATATAATTCGGCGAATGGCACTATCTGTAATGTTTTCTTTAGTCAATGAAATTGGACGTAGATGCAAGGCAACCATTTTCTGAACAAATTTCATTTTCTCATCTAAAGGCAATTTTAAACGAGCAAATATTTTTGGCACCCAACGTGCGCCTACTACTTCATGCCCATGAAAGGTCCAGCCATGTCCTTCTTCAAATCGTTGTGTGGCAGGTTTGGCAATGTCGTGTAAGATGGCTGCCCAACGCAACCAAATATCATCGCTATTTTCGGATAAGTTATCCAACACTTTTAGCGTGTGATAGAAATTGTCTTTATGGCCATAATTATCTTGCACCGCTACACCATGGAGTTTTACCATTTCCGGAAAAAATTGATGTAGTAATTTTGTATTAAACAATAATTTAAAGCCAATAGATGGTTTTTGAGCGCGAATTATTTTATTAAGTTCATCGGTAATGCGTTCTTGCGAAATTATTTTTAATCTATCGGCAATAGGTTCAATTGCGTGATACGTTTTTTCTTCAATTTTAAAATTAAGTTGCGTGGCAAAACGAATAGCGCGTAACATACGTAATGGATCATCATCAAAAGTAATACTTGGATTTAATGGTGTTTTGATGATGCCGTTTTTTAAATCATCTAATCCATTAAATGGATCGATAATTTCGCCCATTTTTTCATTGGAAAGATGAATGGCCAATGCATTGATTGTAAAATCACGACGATTTTGGTCATCTTCTAAAGTGCCATTTTCTACAATCGGTTTTCTACTTTCGCGTCGATACGATTCTTTGCGAGCACCTACAAACTCAAGTTCTATATCGTGTAATTTGAGTTGTGCAGTTCCAAAGTTTTTAAAAAAGGCTACTTTAGGTTTCGGATGTAAATTTTCTGCTACCTTTTTTGCCAATTCAATGCCTGAACCTACACATACTATATCTATATCTTTACAAGTTCTATTGATTAATTTATCACGCACAAATCCACCTACTGCAAATGCCTGTATTTGTAACGCATTCGCACTATTTTCAATTATTTGTAGTATAAATTGTTCTCTATCAGTAAGCTCAATTCTCATCGTTACAAAGATAGAGAATTGTCAGTTGTTTTTTTAGCGTAACATTATGCTTGTCAAAATACTTTTGTATATTACATATACAATCATATTATGGATAAATCTAAAATTCAATTTGGAATTTCTGATCGATTGGAAGCAATGGTCGGAGAAGAAATACAAACCATGCTCAATAGTAAAAGAGATTTTGGCTCAGTAGCTTATTTTCCTGGATTTACTGTTCAAATATCTATTGGGAAAAAATTAAATGAAACGATGTTTACGTTTAAAGTAAGTGAAATTACAAATGCAACTACTGATGAGCGGATTATTTATGTTGGTGCCAATACGAACTTGTCGGATGTGTTATAGTTTTTGTAAAATGGCATGAAAGGCATCCGCTGTTTTTTCCCAACGAAATTGCGCCGCACGTTCCATTCCTTTTTTGCTTAAGCTTTGTTGGAGTTGTCGGTCATTTATAATTTGTTCCATTGCATTTTTAATCTCATTTATGTTTGTTGGATTGACCAATATTGCTGCATCGCCGGCAATTTCTTTGCAAGAGGTAGAATTAGAAGTAATTACTGGCGTGCCGCACGCCATAGCCTCAGCAATTGGCAAACCAAAGCCTTCGTGTAAGGAAACAAAAATCAATGCCAATGCCTGTTGATAGTAATTTATAATTGCTGATTCTTCAATTGGTGTATTGATGATTTCTAAGCCTTTAATTTTTTTTATAGAATCGGTAATAGTATATGGTTTTACAATAGCAATTAATCTTGGTCTGGTCGCTTCGTCAAGCAATTGGTAAGCTTCTAACAGTCGCTCAAAATTTTTCTTTTTTTGATAAGAAATTACTGTAAAAAAAAATGGAATTGAATCTTGTTTTTTTTCAACTGGATGAAAATTATTGTGGTTGATGCCATTCCAAACAGCCGTTATTTTTTCTTTCGGGAAATGAATCGTGTCAATTACTTCTGATTTGGTATATTCGCTAACCGTCATTATGTGTGCGATATGCGGTTGCATAATTTTCCATTTCAATCGCTCTTTCCATCGTTTCAGTTGCCCGTTGATTTTGTCTGTAAATGAAAAATAAAACGTATCTAAAGGCAAAGTAAACATTGCCATTCCATGAACAGTAAGCACTAATGGTTTATTCAATGCTTTAAATTTTAAGGCCGGAGCAATGCCACCGCCACAACGTGGATCCCAATAAATATCGGCATTTGCCATAGGCAATTCATCTAAAGATTTTATTTCAATAAAATGTACTGCATATTTTTCTTGCAAGATTGCCATTATATTCCACGCACAAAATTTCATGCTATAAGGTGTGGAGTCAGGTAAATAAACGGCAATTGTCATTGAGTACATTTATTTTTTATTCAAATTCACCAATGGAATATACGCCACATAAAATCCAAATTTCTTTTTAATGTAAATGGTACCTACTATATTCCAAAATAGCATACTCAATGTATTGGCAATAGCGGCACCTTCAATACCATATATTGGAATAATAATTAGATTGATAAGTATATTAACACCCATTCCCATAAGAGAAATATTTCTAAATTGTTTGTGATATCCTGTTGCATTCAACACTTGTGCCACCGGACCGCAGAGCGTATTAAAAACTTGTCCAATCGTTAAAATGGAAAGACTTAGTGCGCCTTTCATAAATTCTGCACCATATAACCACATTACATATTTCGACAAGAAAAATAAAATAATAAAAACAGGCAAACTCAACCAAAAAATTAATTTAGAAGATTTTACGGCAATGCGTTGTACTTCATCATATTTTTGTTGGGTATAAAGTTGAGTTATTTTGGGTTGTACTGTGGTATTTAATGCCACTAACAAAGTGGCTGCCAGCATAGAAATATTGGTACATGTTTTATAAATACCTACCAAATCTGTGCTTACATTATTGGCTTTTAAAATAAAAACATCAGCACTATTATTAACCATAAAAGCAATATACGTCATCAGCATAGGAAATGCAACCGATAAAACTTCCTGATGAGGTGTTTTAGTAAGTACTGCTTCTTTTGCTGCTGGTTGATGGAAATGTTTATATACAGGATATAAAGAAAAGAGCCATGTCAACACGCAAAGCGTAGCCCAATGCAAATAAATAGGATTATAAATACTATAAAACCAAAATGTAATAATAAATAGGATAATTAAACGTGCAATAGTTGGAACAATTAAAGAAAGATTTGCCGTATGTATTTTTAAAGCAGCACGTAAACTGAAATAATTTAATTCGCCTAAAACATAAAACGGCAGAAAAATTCCAGAAATCCTAAAAAGTGAAACCATATTAGGTTCATCCCAATAATTGGCTAACCAAGGCGCCATAAAATACAAGATAATGGCTGCAATAATAGAAAAAAATAGAATTAAAAATGTTCCTTTTTTAAAAAAGGAATACGCCGTTTTCAAGTTGTGTTTTTCAGTGTATTCAGGAATAAGTTTTTGTAGTGCTTCTTTAATTCCAAAATTGATAAAGATGGCAAAAATGCCCATCACCGTTACAATTAAAGTCAGCATTCCGGATGCTTCTGCACCATAAAATCTTCCTATTAAAACACCTGAAATAAATCGCAAGCCTTGTACGAAAAATAATGTAATGGCTGTGGAGAAACTACCTTTTAATACAAAGCTAAAATTCTTATCTTTTAAGGCGTGTTGTAGCTTCTCTTTATATGTTGATAGGTTCAATTAGGATAGGTTGAAATACAAAAATACGTATTTAGCACTTATTTACGTTCATGCAAAGTTTTATAAGCTAATTTTTATTATTTTTGAAAATTGTAGAAATACGCTATAACCGAGATATGCTGTTTAATTCATTACATTTTCTTCTTTTCTTTCCCATTTTTTGTTGGTTATATTTTTCTGTTTCCCAAAAACACCAATGGAAAATTTTAGTAGCCGGCGGTTACTATTTCTATGGAAATTTTAGCCCGTTTTTTGCTATCATCTTATTTGTCATTACTTGCAACGATTTTATTGCCGGTAAAATGATTGAAAAATCTATTGAAATAGCTAAAAAAAAGAAATGGTTGTTCTTGAGTATGGCTGGTAATTTAGGCATTTTATTTACGTTTAAATATTTGGATTTTGCCGATAATAATATCCGTGAAATTTTGTCCATATTTCATATTCCTTGGTTTGTTCCAGAACCGTATTTCAATCATTGGATAGTTCCTGTCGGCGTTTCGTTTCTTACTTTTCAATCGCTGAGCTATACCATAGATGTTTATAAAGGCATCACCAAAGCCGAGCAACATTTTGGTTATTTTTCAGCATTTACTGCTTTTTGGCCGGTAATGGTAAACGGTCCGATAGAGCGCGCCAAAAACCTATTGCCACAAATAAAAGAAGCACATCGTTTTGATTATGATAGAATGCGATTAGGCTTATTTAGAATGGCTTGGGGTTTGTTTAAAAAGGTAGTTATTGCTGATCGATTGGCATTTTATGTGGATGATATGTACCTCCATTATAACGATATTTCAGGATGGACAACCATCGTTGGCGGTTTCTTTTTCTTTATGCAAGTTTATTGCGATTTTTCGGGCTATTCCGATATTGCTATTGGTGCTGCTAAAGTAATAGGCATTGATGTAATGGAGAATTTTAAACGACCATTGTTTGCTAAAAATTTAGCAGATATTTGGACGCGTTGGCATATTTCGTTATCTACTTGGCTTACAGATTATGTTTTTTTCTATTTAGGTGCATACAAAGCAAGTGGACGAAAAGTAATTTTTAATGTCATTTTTGTACTGGCAATATGTGGTTTATGGCATGGTGCTAATTGGCCGATGGTGTTGGCCTTTACGATGGTCGGCGTATTTATGGCCATTCGATATTGGTGGCAATCCAACGTACTTCGTGTTATAAAACCCAGCAATTCGTATAAACTATTTGAAAAATATTTTCCCGATTGGCTACATAGTGTAGTTACGGTTGGTCTATTTGTATTTTGTTTTTTATTATTTAGAGTTCATACGGCTCAGGCATATATTAACCATGCACATCCTACAGAACCAGTGGCATGGATAACGATTGCAAAAGCTATTTATGCTAATTTGTTTAAACTACATACAGCAGGATATTTTCATGCTTGGATGATTCATCAAGGCATTGTACAGTTTGTAATTGTTGTATTTTTTATGATAGGATTGATATTGACAGAAGCAAAAATTGGTGATAATAAAATTGAAACGGTAGTGTTGTCAAATGATACACCACAACGATGGTTGGTATATTTGGTTTTAGTCATTAGTATTGTTTGGTTCGGAATTTTTAATAATACTTCATTTGTTTATTTTCAATATTAAAAGATGCTCAAGAAAACAATTTTTAAAATAGGGATAATCGTAGCAGTACTATTGGTATTGTCTAATGTATTGCGCTATTTTATACCGTTTTATTGGGGCGATTCTACGCAAACTACGAAGTATGAATATTATAAAAAACATGCAGAAGAATTTAACGCCGTTTATTTAGGAGGAAGTTTGGAATATCGACATATTAACCCACATATTATTGATAGCATAGCGCAGAAAAATGGATTGGATTTTCATTCTTTCAATTTAGGAATAGATGGTCATGGTATTATCCAACAGATGAATGATTTGGACGGATTGTTGACTATTCGCAATCCAAGATTAAAATATGTTTTTTTTAGTATCAGCAGTGAGCCTTATTTTTTTAAAGCCAATTTGCATACACCCAAATGGGTGTCGTGGCAAACAGCGTCTGCGTCGTACCATGCACTTAGTATATTGCCTTCATTAGAAGAGCCATTTAAATACAGAGCTAAAATGGGTGCATTTTGGTTAAGCAGCTGGATTGAAAACCTTTTTAATATTGGTACGGTGCCCGATATGCTCAAATTCTATTTCGATAAATCGTATTTAGATAGTAGTTACGTTGGAAAAAATCACGATGGATTTTATCCGTATGACTATGAAGAAACACATTTATTCATGGAATACAAATGGGAAGATACGTTGTTATTGGAATCCAGACATCGTTTTGAAAATGGCAAAGATCCGTATTTTGATACCTTAAATAATAGAGTTTTACAGGCGTTTACAAATTATGATACCACACAGAAGGCCAATAAAGCCATGATAGATTTATGCATGAAAGCCTATAAAAAATGCGCTAAACGTGGCATACAAGTCATCTTTATGTTGCCTCCAAAAGCCAGAACTACCTATAGTTTATTGTTGCCGGTTTTTAATGCTATGCCGGAAGGCACCAAAATTGAATTGGCAAATATTCAAAATTATCCAAAATTTTATTCTATTGAATATGGCTATAATTTTCATCATTTAAACGAAAAAGGGGCACAGATTTTAAGCCAGGAATTTGGCAAGCAATTAGTACCATTATTGACAAATTTTTCAAAAGAAGATTGAGCTACATTTTTTTTTACACAATACGATTATTGAGCATGAATTTTGAGATAAATAGACAGAAATTCGTTTAATTTATCTGTATTTAGAATTCAAAGAGGTGTTTTAAATACCATTCACGCAGTATTGTGACCATTTGCGCATTGACATATAAGGATGGATTATTATAACTTTAATTTATGTACACAAAATTAACTTATGAACGATTTACACCATGAACTAGATACATTATTTGCCAAAATAAAATCAACAATTTCCAGTAATACGACTGATGGAGTGGTTACGTTAGAGCAACTCAAACGTATTTGTGATTCCTCTAATGAAATGTCATCTATATTTGAATTTGAAAATTTTTCATATTCGATGGTTTATTCAAACAAAGCAGCATATATGTATTTAGGTGTCAATAGTGAACAAACTACAAAACTTGGATTTAAATATATTTTGAGCATCGTACATCCAGAGAATATTTCTGCCTTGTATAATATGATTAAGCATTTTTCAGAGGATATCAGTAAAAAGGAAATGCACACAGGTGTTTTTTATATTAAAGTAAAAACGGGTTGGGAATGGACGTATTCTTGTGTTAAACCTGCTATTTTTAATAAAGATGGAAGTATAAAATATTTATTATCTACAGGATGTAGTATTGATAATTTATTAAAAAATAAATCAGATTATAAGTTACTTAAAAGTAATTTATCTTTTTTTGAACTACATGCTGCTAAATTTCTATCACTCAAGGAAAGAGAGAAGGAAGTATTACGATATATTGCAGATGAATATACTTCTAAAGAAATAGCCAATGTATTAAATATCAGTCCGTTCACGGTAGATACGTATCGAAAAAATTTAATTGAAAAACTTCAAGTTAAAAGTTCAATTGGTTTGGCAAAATATGCAGTATTATTTAATTTGAAATAAATTTTACCCTATTTATAGGTATATTTTTTGATTTATATCAATAATTTTCATTAAATAATGGGATTGTGTGTATGCAAATAAGTTAAGAAATTTACATAGACAAAACCATACTATGAAGAACAATGTAAGTCCTTTGCTCCTTATTAGTGTTATTTACTCCAAGTAAAAAGAACAGCATTAATAAGAGTAAGGGCATTTTTAATTTAAACCGATACGTTTTATTTATTGAAAGTGAAAAAATCTTTGCGTTTTATTTCATTAAGGTATTATCTCAAAAAGTATATGGAAAGCTGATTTCTGTATTTACAAAATAGTTTGTGTTGATGTAAAAATGGAATCTACTATTATACAAATGGAATTAAAATATAAAATTAGGTAACCGCATTTCCGGCTTTATTTACCTTAAAAGCAAAGTTGCGTTGCAAAATATAGGATGTTGTAACTACAATTATACAGGTCAACATGCGAGCAGCAAACATACGCATCTGCAATCCTTCAACAAATAATTTTAATAATCCTGTGTTCATAACGATGCACAATAATACTATCGTTAAATAATTAATGGCTTGGTTTCTGCCACGTACGGTGGAGTTTGTCCATACAACATATTTGCTCAACAGAAAACCGGATGGAGTACTAATTAAGAACGATAAAAATAATGAGGCAACGTGCGGACTAAAGGTATAAATTGGCGTAACAAAGTTTTTTTCATGAAAGATAAAATGATAAGACAAAAAGAATATTGCCATATCAAATACTAAATTGATTCCACCACAAGCCATGTATAAGTAACTTTGTTCAGGAATGAATTTGAAAAACCACCTGCGAATGTTTAATAAAATTTCGCGAATAAAATCAGCAATTATCCTCATTTTGATAGGACAAAGATACGAATTATGTATTATTGTTTATAGCAGTTGTAAGTCGGAAATGCTAAGTTGAGTTAAATGTGTTTGAAATAAATGCGTACTGCAAACACAAGCACTATATTGAGGTAGTAGCATGAATGGTTGGTAATATAAATTGTTTAAATCACATTGTATTTGATGGTACGAACCATATTTTTTATGTGTTTTAGATAAAATTTCAACGCCGCGTCCATCGCATTTTATGGCACTTTCTTTTATTGCCCACAAATCAAAAAATGCTTGTTGTGGTATAGATGCATTTTGTATTTCATTCCATTCATCATCATTAAAATATTTCTTAAATAAGTCAATATTTATTTTCCGATGTTTTTCAATGTCGATACCTACTTTTGCGGTAAGCGAAATGGCGCAAATAATATAATCGCCGGAATGAGAAATATTAAAATCAATTTCCTCGTTTATATAAGGTCTTTCTATGGAAGAAATTTTTATATCGTGCAAAGTAGCGCTAATCTGTAATTGCTGTAAAGCATATTTTAAAATCATTTTTCCTACTAAAGATGCTTGCGCGCTTTGCCAGTGTTTATAGGCTTTTATATTGGTTTGGAAAAAAATGGGTAATTGTAACAGGAATTGCTGAAAAACAATATCCGATAGTTTTTCTGCTTGATGGATATAAAATATGTGAACGATATTTTTCATTACGCGCCATCGCAAATATAATATATAGTACACAGATAAATGCGAATAGAAATCTGTGTATATCGGTTCCTCCGTGTTTCTACAAGCTTTTTTTAGTATAAAAAACCCTCTGCTGGGATTATCGATAAATGTCAGTTTTCCTGAAAAATCAGACAAAACATAGTTTTATAATAAATCTATACTATTGATTTATAGTATTTTATGCGTTTTTTAAATTCCTATTTTTTAAAACTTTGCCCAAAATTTGTGTTCGTAAAAATTATAATATTCTCAAAATAACTTCTTATTTTCGTAAAAATTAACGGTTATGAAAAGTAAATTATTGATTACAATATTTATATATATATATATTGTTGGTACTGTAAAAGCACAATTTAATGTAACTTTTAATTATACAGATGTAAATACTAATGTTTTTACTGTACCTGCGAGTTTCATGGGAAATAATAATCAAAATGCTTATAACATGAGTGTTTTAGATATTTCTCAGCGGTTAAGTGCATTATACACAAATGGAAACTTCGGTATAGATTACCCAATCAATTCGTACTTAAAAATTAAGAAAATTAAATTCAGCTCAGATAGTTTGCGAATGATGATTATTCAACCTATTTACAATCCGTCAATAAAGAAACGTTGTATTTTAATATCTCCTGGAAGTGGGGAAACGTTTAGTAATTGGTATTTGTCTAATAGATATGCAGTAGATTTTGCAATGCGAGGTTATATAGTTGCATATTATGAAAATGCAGGCTCTACAAACCCTAATGTTAATGGTACAACTAAAAATACTGCTGATTATTTTACAGATAAAGTGAGTAATTACTGTAACATCGCCCCTAATAACACCGCAAAAGATAAATTTTTAACCACTATGTTTGTTAACTTATTTATAAGTAATGAAGCACGTAAATATATTGTAAACAATAGTAGTTTATTGCAAGTAGATACATCTGCATTGTTTTTAGCAGGTGGTAGCTTAGGAGGTAATACTGCATTGTTTTACGGATACGGGAGCAACAATAATTGGAACAGTAATCCTTATTATACTTGTGTAAAAAACAAACTTAACTACCCTGGTGTAATTAGCAATAACGGTGTAAAAGGCATAATGGCGATGGGAGGAGGGCTGCCAGCACCAACTGAGGCATTAGGAAGCATTATAACTTCTGCTGATAATATTCCTAGTATTTGGTTTTCCGGTGCAGGGGATATACTCGTTAATCCAGATAGTTCTTCAACATTAGGGCCAAAAATTTGGGGAATGAGAGGGTATAAGAACTCCCTACAGTCGAATAATATAAAGTATAGTATGTATTTGAATTGTTATGGAGTACATTCATTCGAGTCTCCGGCATATGATGATGCCAATATAGGAGAATGGTTAACAACATTGCCACAAAACACTATAAACGGAAGCGTAACTCCTCCATATAATAATTTATTAACAAATACCCAATTGACAAATTATGTTAATGCTAATCTACAGAATTTACTCTATTATCAATACACAGAATTTCAAAGTTATCAAGCCTTAGTTATTACTACTACTTATTTTAATGATATAATTAAGAATTCCATTCCAGTAAATTCAATTAACTATATAAAACCTACACAGTTACAAAATTCTCCTTTCTATAAGTATAGTATTGGTTTTTATACACTTGACCAAGCTGCATTAAGTTATTATATGTGTCACTTAAACGACCCAATATGTTTTTTTGCTGGAGCACATGAATATGATAATATTGCTAAAAATAATTTAAATTCAACATTCATTGTCTCCTCAGAATGTGGAGTTGTACAAAGTAATTTTACAAATCAAACCACTATTCCTGAAAAGAGTGACATTTCGAATTACAGAATATCAAATTCTGATATTATTGTTAATGACATAAATAAAATTAATGAGGAAGAAGCAAAAATTATGTTTCTAAGTTCAAGTAATAAAATAGAAATAACACTTTCTCATCCTCTATCTGACTACAATGGGTATATGTCTTTTTACAATTTATTAGGAGTAGAAATATTACAACCTATTTATCTAGATGTAAAAGACATGACTTCTATCTCTATAGATATATCCAATCATTTTCAAGATCTTCCAAAAGGTATTTATATATGTTCAATAAATTTTGGCTCATTTAATAAGAATATAAAGCTTTTTAAATACTAAACTTATAAATTTTTAATTTTACTGAACAGTAGCTACAAATAGTATGCCTCCCAAAACTTATTTTCCCAACCTCAATGGTATCCGCTTTATATTAGCCGGCATGGTATTGGTACAGCATGTTGCCGTAGTATTGCAGGTAATGCATATCAGCACTATTTACCAAAAAGTAGATGCGTTAAAAGCATTTGGTCCCGTAGCCGTTTCTATGTTTTTTGCATTAAGTGGTTTTTTGATTACCTATTTGCTTTTGCAAGAAAATAATACTTCGGGTACAATATCACTTCGTACTTTCTATCTATCGAGAGCCAAACGGATAATGCCGCTGTACTACCTTATTATAATTATACATTTATTTATTTTGCCGCATACTCCACTGCAATCTTTTGATGATAAATTGGTACTAATGGATGCTGCGAGTTTTAAGTATAGTACTATCCACCTATCCGACTTTAGCACCAAAATATGGTATATTATTTTGCTGCCCCAAGTGGCACTGGCATTAATGGTGGCTACAGGAAATTCCACTCTGCCGGCGGGGCATGTCTGGAGCATCGGCGTAGAGGAAGTTTTTTATTTTCTATATCCTGCATTGCTAAAAAAATATGCACATAATTTTAAGCAACTGATATTTACTTTAATCGGAATTTATTATTTAGTAGCCGTGCTGCTCTTTATTGTTATTCAATTTTCAAATACCGCAATATTAGCCAAACCTATCTTCCAACGTGCCATAAATTTCAGCATTATTTTAATTATTTACAATCGGGTGAATTGTATGTTTATCGGTGCAATAGGTGCTTATCTGTTTGTAAAAAAACATCGATATTTTTATGTGATTACGCAAACAAAAGTGTTCTATTTTTCGCTTGTTTTATTGTTTATTTTATTTGCAATAGGAGCAAGAGTGCCATTCCTTACTTTCGAGCTGTATTGCATTTTATTTATTTGTGTAATGCTGTATTTAATTAAAGACAATAAACACTATTTTTTGGAAAATAGGGTGCTGAATTATTTGGGTAAAATCTCTTACGGAATATATATGTATCAAATGCTGGCCATCTATGGAATAGTATATCTATATACCAAAGTAGGATTTCATTTCTGGTATATTTATCCATTATCCTTTTTTGCTACAATATTACTTTCCGCTATCTCTTATGAGTTTTTTGAGAAGCGAATAATAAATAAAAAGGCATAATTATTTGAATGAAAATTGTGCTTGAATCGCTCTACTGTAGATAGGTTTTTTTATAGAACACTGATATTGCGGATTAGACAGATAGATACAGATAAGTAAAACGTGTTCGAATATCATTTTATTATGTAAATAGAATATCATTTGAATCTACGAATGAATATTAACCGATAAAGAAACTTATCTCTTTCTTATGTTTTTCATGCAATTAAATGGATGCAGAAATATACTTGCTGTATTTAACATTTCTTTTAAGCTGTTTTGTGTATAAATATACAGAAATTGGTATATATTTGTACTAACAGTACACGCCACGCTACCCATAAGAACAGCGTACCAGGGCGTGTCTTTTGCTTTTATAGCCCTTTCAAATTAAAAATATATACCTCCTAAATTATTGTTTATAAATAATTTAGGAGGTATTAAAATATATAGGCTTTATGTTTAACAAGAACGCATTTACAATACAACAACAAATAGCACAGCTCAAGGAGAGAGGGCTGATAATTGCAGACAGTGACGATGCAGACCACTATCTTAGCCATATCAGCTATTATCGATTAGCTGGTTATTGGTGGCCGCTGCAGGCGGATAAAGAAAAGCATATATTTAAAGCCAATAGTCGCTTTGCTGACGTAATTGCGCTGTATAATTTTGATAGAGAATTACGTCTGTTATTATTTGATGTTATTGAAAAAATTGAAATAAGCCTTAGAACAAAATTAATCTATCATCTTTCCCATGAATTTAATCCTTGGTGGTTCCAGGATACCTGTTTATTTAACAATACAAGTGAACTTATAAAAACACTTTCTTCTTTTGATGAGGAAATAGAAAGGTCAAAAGACAGTTTTGTTAAAGAACATAGAAAGAAATATAAGGATGATTTAAGATTCCCGCCAGCATGGAAAACGCTTGAATTAACAAGTTTTGGCAGCTTATCAAAACTTTATGGTAATCTGAAAAATACAATTAAATCTAAAGACACAATAGCTTCGGAATATGGTACAGTAAATCATACTTTTCTTCCAAGTTGGTTACAGTCTATCGCACAAATAAGAAATTATTGTGCTCACCATAGTCGTCTATGGAATAAAAATTTACCAGGCAGACCTAAGCTATTACCAAAACCACCAAATCCATGGATTGTGGATGTTCCAAAAGAACATGAATTTCCTATGTTGTATATTCATTTATGCTGCATGAAGTATATTTTGGATATAGTACAACCGCAAAATCAGTTTAAATCAAGACTAATTTATCTTTTCCAAAAGTACCCTAATGTTGACCAAAATGCATTAGGCATGAAACCCAATTGGGAGAATGAACCATTGTGGCAGAAATAAAAAGCAGAAGGATGCAGATAATACATTTTTTAGAAACTGATAAAATGTCAGTTTTCCTGAATATCCAGACAAAACATAGTTTTATAATAAATCTATACTATTGATTTATAGTATTTTATGCGTTTTTAAAATTCCTATTTTTTAAAACTTTGCCCAAAATTTGTGTTCGTAAAAATTCTTTTTTATCGAAAATAAATAGGATACTTGTTGAAATGTTTATTATGAAAATACATACTGATATATATATATATATATATATATATATATTGTAATTTGTTTTTTATTCTTTCATCGAAAATAGAATCCGATGAAAGATAGAAACATCGGCTTAGATATTTTGCGTAGTGTCGCCATCTGGAATGTATTGTTAATGCATATTGCAATAGTGCTGTATGCAGCCAAAATAGCCCCTATCGTTTGGCTGCCGTTGCCCGATGGTGTTGATTTGTTTTTTGTGCTGAGTGGCTATCTAATAGGCAGAATAATGTTTAAAAACTTTGTGTTTAATAAAAATTCTACTGCTTCTATTTCAAAATTCTTAGTGAGCCGTTGGTTTAGAACACTCCCGAATTATTACTTTCTCACATTTATAGTTTTCTCTTTAGAAGTACTGGGAAAACGTCATTTTTTTATTCCAATCTACAACCTTACGTTTACACAAAATCTGTCGCCTAAAATTTATAATTTTTATGCCGAAACTTGGAGCTTATGTATAGAGGAATGGTATTATGTAATAGTGCCACTTTTTATTTTTCTGATTACATTAGGCAATAAAAAAAGATTAGATAAAAATATGTTTTTAGGTATAATTTTGCTGCTAATTATCGCATCACCGATTATCCGTTTTTTTTACGCAAAAGATTTTGTATTTGTAAATGCAAAAAGCTTTTTTGATTATAGGATGATTACTTTCATTCGCTTAGATTCTATTGCTTATGGCACACTAGCGGCATTTTTTTCCATTGAATATAAATCGATATGGAAGAAGTACTGCGTTCCATTCTTTTGGGTAGGTTTGCTACTGTTATCTGCAAATACAATTTATCAGTTTTGTATATTAAACCAATTCTTACCGGTGCACCATATTTATATCACCAACTTAAATTTTATATTTAATGGGATAGGCGTATTGCTGATGCTGCCAAAGATAGAATCGATACAACTTAAAAATGAAAAGCTACGCAAGTTTTTTGTACATACCAGTATCATTTCCTATTCTATGTATTTATTGCAAATGACGATTATCTTAAATATTGCAATTTTAATTTTTATGGCAGTGGCAAGTGTTAATCTTTTTTCTGTTGCCGTATTTCTTGTGCTGTATGTACTTGCCGTATATTATATCTCTCACTTAAATTATAAACATATAGAATTGCCGTTTTTAAAATTACGGGATAAAATTCTTGATAAATATTTCAGTAAAAAAGCGGAATAAACTTAAACAGTAAACATTTATTTTTTTGCTAATAAATGAAAGCTCTAAAATTTATATTCAAATGCAATTATTGCTTTTGTGTAATAAAAACTTTCGATTTTATATATTTTGGCACTTCTTCATTTTCATACAAAAAAAAATGTCCGCCATCAAAAGCTTTTATTTCTATTTTATTTTCAAAAAATGTTTGCCAACCTTGCATTTTTTCAATGCTAACATTTCTGGTATCTTTATCGCCTAATAAAATAGATGTTGGAATACTTATTTTTTCTATTGCTTGAAATTGTTGATTGTATTGTTGTAGTAATTCAAAATCACTACGTAAAATAGGTTCGTAAAATTCTTTCAATTCTTTATGTGCCAATAATGCTTGCGGAACACCATCGTATTGTTGTACTACTTTCCAAAAATCATCGGAAGAAATGCCGGTAATGCTGGGCTCATTTTTGTAGGCATCCGGACTTAATCGCGAAGCCAAAAATAGATGCTTCGGCAGCGGTTTATTTTCTTGTTTTAGTTTATGCGCTAACAAGAATGCAATTAATGCGCCCATACTATTGCCAATTAGGAAATAGCTTTCATTGAGATGTGGTAAAATTTGAAGATAAATATCCTCAACAGCAGCTTCGATGCTTGTTACCAATTTTTCTGTAATTCTATCGCTTCTTCCTGGAAGTTCTACTGCAATACTTTCTATTTCAGGTAATAAATGTTGTTGCATTTTTCGATAGGCGTATTTATCGCCACCTGCATGATGAAGAAGTAACGCTTTCATTATTTTACTGTCGGCAATTTTTTATCTAATTTTTTAAACCAACGCAGCAACCTGCCGTCTTCGGGTTGTATCTCATGCCAATCGCCATGGTGTGTGAGTTCCATTTCTTGGTTGAACATAATATCTGCCATCGTAACGGCTTGTGTGGTATCCACTTCGCCACCACCAAAATAAGTGTCTATCAAATATTGATGCAAAATTGTAGGTGTATTGTATTGATGAATGACATCCATTTTTAATTCACTGCCAATATGTTTTTCCATTAGCGCTAAAAACTCACCACTCATCATGCTGTCGAACCCTTGCTCACGATACGTTTTGCCGATATCTACTTTTTGTCCAGCTTCTAAACCCAATACTTTTGCCGCTTCAATTTGCATGTATGCCAAAAGTGTTTCGCGTGTAGCTTTCGGAAGTTGCTCACTAGATTTTGACTCATTAATTTTGCTGCTTTGATTTTGTGTGTCATTATCTGTCGTCTGCGGACTGTGGACGGATGGCTGTCTTACCGGATTTTCCCAATATACTTTCCAATTCCAACCATACGTAGGCAATTTTACTCGATTTATTTTTTTGTTTTTGTAAAAAGAACTCCAATGAATCTCAATTCCCGAACTATACAATTGACTTAATGATTGATGGAAATAAAGAATAACATTTTCCTCTTTTTTGGCTGAGGCTATCCAGTTTATATTTGGGTTGGCACTGTTTTGTTTGGCTAAATTAATTAAAACAGGATTGGGTCCGATTTCTAAGAAAGTGGTATTATTTTTTTTATTCAATAGGTACTCAATTCCTTTAGAAAATTGAACTGCATTTCTGATGTGTTTAGAAAAATAATCTGCGTTTAATTCATTTGGTTTAATTTCATTTCCTGTTAAATTAGAAATAACGGGAATTTGTGGAGCATGAAACGAAAACTGTTGAACAAATAATTTAAATTTTTCCAACATAGGTTCCATTAAACGGGAATGAAATGCATGTGATACATTCAGTGGAACTGCTTTAATTTTATGTTCTTTTAGATTTTCTACGAAGGCTGTAATATCATCCTTCTTGCCGGAAACAGTACAATTTTTTATAGAATTTATGGCTGCCAAGTCAACGTTTTTATTTTCTAATAATGGCATTAAATTTTCTTCATTACAAAAAACGGAAGCCATGCTGCCTTCGTTTGATGGCAATGCGTTCATTAAAGCTGCACGAGCGATTACAATCTGCAAGGCATCCTTTAAATCAATCGATTTTGCAATGGTTAATGCTGTGATTTCGCCTATACTATGACCAATAAGAACAGAAGGTGTAACGCCTATGCTCATCCATAATTTGGCTAAAGCATATTCTACTACAAATAAAGCAGGTTGTGTATATTTTGTTTGATGAATTAAATTTTTATCGTTGTCATTATTCCATAGTATATCTTTAATAGAATATTCAACTTGATTTTGCAGGATAACATCACATTCATCTATTGCATTTTTAAACACCTCAAAATAATTGTAATATTCTTTACACATGCCGTAATATTGTGCACCTTGTCCTGTAAATAAAAATGCAACATCTGTATTTAATTCCAATTCCGGCTTAGAAGTGTAATATTTAGCAGATGCAACATCTTGAATAAAATCTTGTAAGCCATCCACAACATCTTGATGATTATAAGCAACAATGCTCAAGGTATGTTCAAATTTATTTCTAGCGGTTTGTAGTGTATAGCAAATTTCAGTTAAACTGTTTTGATGCCAATCTGTTTCAGATAAATATTTTTGTGCTGTATTTTTTAATGCAACGGCATCGAATGCACTTAAAACAAAATGTTGTGGCGTATCAATAGTTTCACTGGTAGTTTGTGGTGGCGCTTCTTCAAAAACAATATGTACATTGGTACCACTATATCCAGATAGGTTGATAGCGGCTCTTAAAGGTTGGCTTTGTTTTTGCCAATCTATGGTTTCTGTATTTACTTTTGTATTGATTTTATTCCATTCTACATCTTCATTTAAAGTTTGAATATTTATTTGAGCAGGAATTTTTTTATGTTTTAAAATTTCAATGACTTTAAACAACATAGGCATTCCAGTGCCGGCTTCTAAATGTCCAATGTTTGCTTTTACCGAGCCCACATAAATGGGATGACTTCGTCCTTTATAACCTTCGTGAATAGCTTGTATTTCCAATGCATCTGTAAAACGATTGCCGATGCCATGCGCTTCTACATAATCTATATCATCAACTGTAAGATTGGCATCTTTCAATGCTTCTTTAATGGTTTCAATTTGTATCTCTGGATTGGGCGCAGTGAATCCATTGCTTTTTCCGTTGTGTTTTACAGCCGAACCTTTTATGAGTGCTTCAATCGTGTCGTTGGATTTTTGTGCATCAGAAACACGTTTCAATAATACGACACCACAGCCTTCACCACGCACATAACCTTCGGCATCATTGGCAAACGCTTTGCAAGAATCAGTAGGAGAAAGTGAGCCTAATTTCGATAAACCTATGTAAGGTTCAGGAGTCAATAATAAATTAGCTGATGCGACAATGGCTAAATCAATCACATTTTTATTTACATCTTCCTTAGCTAAATGTACTGCCAACATGGAAGAAGCACAAGCAGCATCTAAGGAAAAGCTGGTTCCTTTTAAATCATATAAATAAGAAACTCTTCCGCAAGCAGTTCCGAATGGAATACCTGTAGTGTCGTACACATCTACGGTGTGGAGGTTGCCACTTCTGAAACGAGCTTGAATATAATCAGAGTTTCCGAGTGCAATATACACGCCTGTGTTGCTTCCTTTTAGCGTATGTGAGGCAATGCCTGCTGTTTCAAATGCCTCATAAATTACTTCTAAAATCATCCGTTGCAAGGGATCGATGGATTTGGCTTCGCGCGGTGAAATACCAAAGAAATCTGTGTCAAAAGCGCGAACATCATTTTGCAAAAATGCACCATATTTTGAAACTGTTTTTCCACTTGCGCTCGCATCGGCACTATACACATCGTCCACATTAAATCTATCATTCGGGATTTTTTGGAAAACAGATTTTTTAGCTTCTAAGAGTTGCCATAATTTTTTTGTAGATGTAATATTTCCTGCCAATCGTACACCCGTTCCAATGATTGCAATATCTTCTTTAGGTGTAATTGAATTTTCTTTAGCATTTGCTAATTCAAGTTCTAACTTTTTTATTTTGATAAGAGATTTTTGAAGTATCTCTTGCATTTGTTGTAGTTGCTCGCTCATTTTTTTCTTTATTAATTCACGCTAAGGCGCAAAGTTTGTTAGGTTTTAATCTACTTTGCTACTCAATTCTTTCATCAATTCTTCTAAAGATAAATTTTTAACTTCAGTTTCAATATCTGTAGGTGATGAATTTGATGCAATAGCTGTTTTTACTTCTGTTTTTGAGGATGAATATTTTTCATTTAAATTCAACTCAACAGCAATAAAATCACTTAGTTTTTGCACAGTTGGATATTGCCAAATAACCGCCACATTAAAAGATAAATTAAAATCATCTTGCAATTTATTTTTAAGTTGCAAAGCGTGTAAAGAATCCAACCCTAAACTCTTAAAAGTTTCATCTTCTTTGATTTTTGAGATGGCTAATTTAGTTGAAGAAGAGATGTGTTGTTTTATTTTGTTTTTGATGTGTTTATTATATTCATCAATAGTTGTAAAAGTTACTTCTTGATTTTTAGTTACTAATGTAGTAGCTTCTACCACTTGACTGTAAAAATGATTATTTAAAGTGGAATGATTGAATTCTGCCCATTTATTAAAGTCGATTTCCATTGCCATAATTTGAGTGGTGGAACTTAAAAATAATGTATCAAAATAGGTCAATAAATCTTGTGGTTGGATAGCCGTTACGCCTTGTTCTGCTAATCGATCAGCTCTGTTTTCTTGCCTTGCAGCCAAACCTATTTCAGCAATTGTTCCGAAGTTTACTGAAAGAGCTGCTTGATGATTGGCTTTTCTAAAATGAGCTAACGCATCCATAAACGTATTGGCAGCATTGTAATTGGATTGTCCAGCAGAGCCAACAATTCCTGCAGCAGACGAATACAATACAAAGAAATCTAAATTCAAATGTTGTGTCAATTCATGCATATTCCAAGCACCAATTGCTTTTGTATTTAGCACATTTTCAAATTGCTGTTTTGATAGATTTTCAAAAGCTGCATCGTCTAAAATTCCCGCGGCATAAAATACACCAACAATATTTGGAGCAGATGAAAGAGCATCTTTCAAAGAAGCAATATTCATTACATCAGCGATTACATCATTAATGAAAGCACCTTCTTGGTTATATTTTTCAAATAAAATTTTTGTATCGTCTTTTGCGCCACTTCTACTTAATACTAAAATATTTTTTGCGTTATGTTGTATCAACCATTTTACGGTGGACAAACCTAATCCGTTGGTACCGCCAACTACAACGTACGTTTTGTCAGTGTGTATTTGTTTCGTTTTTGCTGGTACTGAACTTGTTTTTTCAATCGCATTTAAAAAAATTGTTTTATGGCGTATTGCAATTTCTTTATAGTTTTTTTCAGCAAAATCTATTGTTGCAATTTGCAAAATTTCGTCAGTTTCTATTTTGTGAGATATATCAATTTGCAGAAAATTGATTTCTTCATGTTCATTTTCTAAAGTACGCAATACACCTGTTAATGTAGATGCGTTGAGGTTAGCGTGTTTGTCATTTGGCAACACAAACGCACCATTCGTTACCACACAAATTTTCGGATGCTGATTGGTTTTATTAAAATGACGAATCAAATTTTGCAAAGACAAGATGCCACATTCTAAATAAAAACTAAAATCATTTTCTGTATAAAAACTACGCATGTGAATAACCATATCGGTTTTTATTCCGCTTATATCCTCGTTGATGTCGATTACTTGTACAGTACAACCTTTTGATTTTAATACTTCTTCAACAACAGTATAATGATTGTAATTATCTTTTATAATCAGGATGGTTTTTGCTAAAATACTAGTATTTATTGTTGTTTCCTTCCAATTAAATGTATATAAATTTTTTGACAGGTCTTTTTTTATAGATGTATTTATTGTTGTAAATTCAGGCTGCTGATCGAACCAATAGCGTTCTTTTTGCCAAGCATAATTTGGTAATTGTATAAACTTGTTAATGTTTGGATAAATATTTTTCCAATCAATAGAAAAGCCACTTGCGTGTAATTCACCTAGATTTGTGTAAAATTCTACGATTTCATTTTTATCTCTTGTAAACGATGAAATGGCTACTGCTTTGGCATCTTGTATATTTTCATTCAATGCATGAATCAGCAATGGATGCGGACTCATTTCAATAAATGCCACTTGTGTATCTTGTAAAACATGCTGAACGGCGTTTCCAAATTGTACAGTGTTGCGCAGGTTTTTTACCCAATAATCAGCAGATAGGTTTTTCCCTTCTACAATTTCATCGGTAGCGGTAGAATAAAATTGAATATTGGAATTTTGAGGTTGAATATTTTGTAATGCTTGAAATAAATCATGTTTTATGACATCCATTTGTGGAGAATGTGATGCTACATCTACCTTTATTTTTCTATTGAATCTACCTTGTGTTTCTAGTTTTTCAAAGACTTGATTCAAGGCAGAAGGATCGCCGGATATTACGGTAGAATTTTTTCCATTGATAACAGCAACGGCTAATTTATCTTCATATCCGTTGAGTAGTTCTTGAGCTTCTTCAAGAGTTAAATCAGTGGCACCCATTGCACCTTTGCCACTGAGTTGTTTCATTAATAGACTGCGTGTAATTATTATTTTAGCTGCGTCGGATATGGTGATATTTCCAGCAACATAGGCAGCTGCTATTTCACCCATGCTGTGCCCGATTACGATATCTGGAAAAACTCCTTTGCTCATCCAAAGGTTGGCTAACGCAATTTCAATGGCAACTAAAACAGGCTGAACAATATCAATCTCATGTAATCTACTTTCTGTTTCATTCTTATTTATTTCATCTAATAAATCCCAATCTACAAAAGAAGAAAATACGTGTGCACATTCATCTAAAGCGCTTTTAAATACAGGTTCATTTTGGAGTAGATGTTTACCCATACTTATCCATTGAGCTCCTTGTCCGGGAAAAACAAAAACGGTTTTTATTTTTTCTTTCTTATCGAATTTTTTCTTACTGCTGTAATTATTGTTTTCGATAAAGTCATTAATTTTATCGAGTAAAGCATCCTTAGAAGTGGCAATAAATGTTTCTCTCAACTCAAAATGAGCGCGACGTAAACTTGCCATAGCGCAAATATCTTCTATTGCATCTTCAGAAGTTTTAATAAACGAAGCATACGATTTTGTTATGTCTATTAATGCTTGTTCACTTTTGGCAGAAATTGGCAAAATGAAAACATCAGTGCGTAATGTTTGTTTATGAATTGGATAATTATTTTCTGGTACATCACCAATAATGATATGAGCATTGGAGCCAGTAGCGCCAAATCCACTTACACCAGCGTATCGTGGTTTTCCCTCTTTTTGATACCAAGCTATATTGTCTTTAGCCACGATTAAAGGAATATTTTCCCAATCAATTAAAGTATTTGGAGTATGAAAATGAATAGATTTAGGAATGATATTATGTTGTAATCCAACTATAACTTTAAACATACTCGCCATGCCGGCATTACATTCCATGTGCCCGATGTTGGATTTAATGGCGCCAATAATTAAAGGGTTTTCTTTGGTTCGATGCTGTTGATAAGCCAGCATTAATCCATTTACTTCTACAGGATCGCCCACTTTAGTTCCGGTTCCGTGTGCTTCGATATAATCTATATCTACTGGAGAAAGTTGCGCATTTTTTAGTGCAGCTTCATGCATTAAGCCTTGTGCGGCAGTACTTGGTGCGGTGAGCCGTTTACTTTTCCCATCTTGGTTGATAGCTGAGCCTTTGATTATTGCTAAAATATTATCTCCATCTGCTTGTGCATCAGATAGTTTTTTTATTATCATGGTACAAACGCCTTCGGAGCGTATATATCCATTGGCAGCATCATCGAATGATTTGCAACGTGCTTCAGGCGAAAGCGCACCTAAGCGACAAAAATTTAAAGATTGAGCTGGTTCAGAAATAATACTTGCTGCACCTACTACAGCAATTTTGCAATCATTATTACGAATGGCTTGCATGGCAACATGAGTGCAAGTAAGAGCAGAAGAACAAGCCGTGTCAATGGTCATGCAAGGACCACGTAGTCCCATTGTGTAAGATATTCTTCCGGATGCGCCCGTTGGACCTGTTCCTGTGTAGCAATATCCAGAAATAAGTTTTAAGTCGGTGGAATGCACTTGTCTCATTTCGTAATCAACATTATCGATACCAATAAAAACGCCGGTGTCGGAACCTATTAATACGTTGACATCAATTCCAGCGTTTTCAAAAGCTTCATGTGTTACTTCTAATAGAATTCGTTGTTGCGGATCAGTGCTTTCTAATTCTATGGGTGAAATATTAAAAAATTGACCATCAAGATATTCGATATCTTCGATAAAGCCGCCTTCTTTTATATATAATTTTCCTAGAGTATTTGGGTTGCTATCAAAAAGAGCATCCTTGTCCCAACGGTTGGCAGGAATTTCTTCAATGCAATCAATCCCATTAAAAAGCACTTTCCAAAGATCGTTTGCATTTTTTATTTTTCCAGGCAAACGCATTGCCATGCCAATGATAGCAATTGGTTCATTTTTTTCTGCTTGAACTTTTTGGAGTGCTCGTTGTGTTTCGGCAAGTTGTTTGTAAGCTTCTTCTAATTGTTGTTTGTATATTTCTATATTTTCCATATAAATGAAAGGCTATAAAATGAGATTAAAGTTATACAATATAACTTTAAAAATCTTATAATAGGAACAACAAAATTAGGAATTTGACGTAGCTTGAGCTTGTTGTTGAGCGGCTAATTTTTCTTCAGCAATTTTATTTTCTTCACGTCCATCTAAGATTGCTTTTCGCATTATTAATGGTAAAATGATTACGAAAATACTAACTGCAAAACCAATGGCGGCGAATAACCATTTTCCTTTGTATTTAGGAGATGTTGAAAATAACGGATCGTCTATAATTCTAACGATATTATTTTGAGGAGAAAGTCCTGCTTTTGAATTTTCTGTTGCTGTTACAGCATCATTATACATGACATTTAGCGTCATCATTTCTTGTGTTAACTTTTGTTGCTCAACAATAGAAATTCTTTTAGAATTGAATATATTTTGATCTTGAGATGCGGCAATCATTCTTTGTCTAGCTTCAATTTGGGCAGAAATAGAGTCTAATCTTTTTGTAGAATTAGTTAAAGAAGTTTTTGCATTTTCAACTTGTCTATTTTGGTAAAATTTTATGGTATTATTTAATAAAGTAACCCCCAATTGGCGAGAAACATCGTAATCTGGTGTTTCAATTTCTGCTTTTATCATGCCTGTTGGGATATCGTATTCAGCCGTCATGAATCCATCTATAAAATCATCATACATCATACCTAAGAAATCGATTTCTTGTTTAGAAAGTGCATCAATTGAGTTTGCTCTAAACTTGAAATCTTTTAAAATTGGATCTTTTTCAAAACCTTCGTCATATTTTAAAGTATGAAAATAGAAATTGGCTAGTTTGTCTGTTTTGCCATTGATTTCTACATCGGTCAACATGGAGTTTAAAAAGATGTTTCTGGATGTAAATATGCCGGTTAATACATCATTTGAAGAACCACCTGCAAAGGTTACACCCATCATGGACATGAGGCCACCCATGGCACTAGTACGAGTGTCCACTGCATTAAACGAAACGTAGTTAACGTATTTTGGAGCAGATAGTTTTGCAAAAAAATATCCAGCTGCCGTAAATGCTGCGACACCCAGAATGGAGATATACCATTTCTTTAAGAGAAATTTTAAGTAAGATGTGATGGATTCAAGTACATCAACAAGCCTTATGTCTTCTTCAATGAATTCGTTTTGCATGAATTTAAATTATTTTTTCAATACAAAAATTAATGTTAATGTGGTGGCAATAGAAGTGAATGCTGCAATCATACTTGGAAGAATGATATTCCAGTTTAACGCAGATTCAGGTCCTTTTGGTGGTTTCGGTTTTTTTACTTTCATATCCACGGTAATAGTTGCTCCTTCAATATCTACTGTCGGATAATTTTTGATTCCCATAAAAGTACGCGTATAATCCACCTTTCTGTTTGGGTAGATTACCATTGTAGATTTTTTAAGAGCACCTTTTTTAAAACCACCACCATAGTGTTTGATATACCAACGAGCGCTTTTTCCGGGAACATATTTTCCGTTAATCGTTTGTGTGCTGTCTAAGTTTGGATAACGAATCGCTCCTTGAATACTTACCAATTGGTTTACTGTTGGAATTTCGATTTCATCTCCATTTTTAAGAATTAAATTGGCTCGTGAGGAAGAGTCATTAAAAGCATCTTTTAATTGGAAAATAGTTTTATCTAATTTGTTTTCAGGTCTTGTTAGTTTTGCATTTTTAATAAAAGCATAAGGTGTTAAACCTCCAGCGCGTTCAATTAAATCTAATACTTTTTCATTTTTATCTAAAATTGGATATATACCTGGATATTTTACTTCTCCTTTAATGGTAACAGTCATTTGTTCATCAAAGCCATATTCTTTTCGCACGAAAATTCTGTCCATCGGTGAAAGCAAGAATGCTTTAGATGCATCATCAATTTCTAAATTAGGTCCAATCGTAATAGTTTGTACCACAATTCGTTGTGGTATGAATTTTTTATCTAAACTGGAATCTACATTCATTACTCTTGAGATTTCAATTTTTGAATTTGCAGCTTCTTTTTTTAATCCACCAGCATAAAACAATAGGTCATTTAAGTTCAATCCATTGGTGTATTCCATGGAAGTAGGTTTAATAACCGATCCATCAATGGTTACATTGAATTTTTCTATAAAATCATCTTTAGAGAAGAGTTGAATTTGGTCGAACTTTTTAAGTAATAAATTGTCTGCTGAATTTTCATCCAATAAAATATTGTTTAATGAGAATTTTTGAATCACATTTGTATTGTCATCCATTTTTCTTTTTATATAGGCTCTGTCGATATAGGTTTCTAATCGAATTCCACCAGAAGCCTTTATAATGTCAGAAATTCTAAATCCTTCTTTTAATTCATATTTTCCTGGGTAACGAATGGTTCCTGAGATAGAAACAAAATTTTCAATGCCACCTGGTATTGTGGAAATAGTTACTTCGTCGCCATCTTTCAATTCTACATTTGAATGATTTGTTAAAATGTCTTCGTAATTTACATTTAATATTTTTGATTGATCGCCGTTTGTTCTTGTTATTTGAACAGATTTAATATATGCATCTGGTGCAAAACCACCAGCAAATTTTATTAATTCATTTAGGTTTTCTGGTGTTAATAACTCGTATTTCGCAGGTCTTCTTACGGCGCCTGTAATTTTTATTAATTTATTTTGTGTGGATACATAAATGAAATCTCCTTTTTGTAAATAGAAGTTTTCTTGAGATAATGGATTGAATAAAAATTCATAAACATCTAAGCGTTTAATCGTTTTTCCATCTCTACGAATTTGAATATCACGAACGCTACCAATATTGGTAATGCCGTTGGCCGCATTAATGGCATTATAAACAGAGTTGATTGCTGGAATTTGGTAAGTTCCAGGTGTTTTTACTTCACCTACGATGTTTACATCAATGGTACGTGCGTAATTTAGTGTTATTTCATATTTGGTATTTGCTGGATTGATGAAAGTTGCCAAGCGTTTTCCAATTTGTGATTTAACAGCACCAAACGATAATCCTTTCACATAAATACGTCCAAATTCAGGAATTTGAATAAAGCCATCTTCACTTACTTTAAGTTTATTGTTATAATCTGCATAACCCCAAACTGCAATACTTATTTCATCTCCAGCATCTAAAATATAAGAATCTGGTGCTTTTGCTTCTGATGATTTTGCAAAAAGAGCCAATTTGCCTGTGCCGAAGAAGTCGTGTCCAAAAATTTCATTTGGTTTTACGTTATTATTAGCTTCAATTGTTTTTTGCTGATTATCTAAAACGGATTGGAATGAATCTTGGCGAGATTTTAATTCCAGAATGGTTTGTAGAACACCTTGAATAGGGTTATCTGTTTCCTGCTGTGTGCTTTCAGCTTTTGTTTTTAAATATTTCTGGATAACATTTGGGTCTAATCCTAACAACTGTAATTGAGACAAGCTGTTAGTGGAAGTAGCATTACCACTATTCATGGTTTGGAGTTGCTTTGCTGCATTTGAAGCAGCAGTAGTAATTCCGGCACCATTTAAAGAGCCTGTTAAGTTTCCAAAATTTTGTCCATTACTACAAAAGGCAATGCTAACGAACAAGCAAAGTACGAAAAGTTTTCTCATCTATTTACGGATATAAACCTCAAAGGTAATAAACAAATAGCTAATATTAAAAATTAAATATGCGCTTATGAATTGGTTAATTCGTCCTGCGCACTTTTTTAGTTTGTGGGTTGAAATCAAGTGAATCGTCTTATATTTGCGCATAAATAGAAAAACTAACCGACAAGATAAATTGAAATTGTATGCTATCAATTGATTTTAATGATACAATTATTGCTATTGCTACACCTTTGGCTGTAGGTGCTATTGGGGTGATTCGTGTTTCCGGTAAAGATACTTTTTCTATTGTTAATGAAATTTTTAAGGGTAAAAACCTTACTAATCAAGCATCACACACTGTTCACCTTGGTAAGATAGTAGAAAATGAAGAGGTGATAGATGAAGTATTAATTAGCATATTTATTGGACCCAATTCCTATACAAAAGAAGATGTGATTGAGATTTCATGCCATGGTTCGCCGTATATTTTAAATAGAATATTGCAACTTTTGATATTGAAAGGTGCAAGAATGGCCAATCAAGGAGAGTTTACACAGCGAGCCTATATAAATGGTCGATTTGATTTGTCTCAGGCTGAAGCCGTTGCAGACTTAATTGCTTCTGATTCTCAAGCGGCACATAAAGTAGCCATGCAGCAAATGCGTGGAGGAATTTCTTCTAAATTAAAAGATTTGAGAAATTCATTAATTGAATTCACTGCTTTAATTGAGCTTGAATTAGATTTCGCGGAGGAAGATGTTGAGTTTGCAGATAGAACACATTTTGTACAACTACTTGAACATATAAAAAGTGAAATTAAGCTTCTAATTACATCGTTTAAGTTTGGAAATGCTATTAAAAATGGTATTCCGGTGGCTATAGTAGGCAAGCCTAATGCTGGAAAATCTACTTTGTTAAATGCACTATTAGAAGAAGAACGAGCGATTGTTTCTGAAATTGCTGGTACGACACGCGATACAGTTGAGGAAACACTCACGATAAGTGGATATTTATTTCGATTTATTGATACAGCCGGCCTGAGAGAAACATCTGATGTGATAGAGAAAATTGGCGTAGAACGTAGTAAAGAATCCATCTTGAGAGCAGAAATTGTACTTTATTTGTTTGATCAAGGAGCAGAAAATCTTACAGATATTTTAACAGCATTAGAGGAAATTCCTAAATCAAAAAAGTTGATTGTTATAGGAAATAAACAAGATAAATATAAACTAGAAGGAATAAAGGATAAATTTCCTGAGTATATATCCATTTCAGCAAAAGAAAATGAAGGTATCCCCGAATTAAAAACATTTTTAGTGCAAACTATTGAAAAGGAAAAGGTTGGAAATCAAGACGCTGTAGTGATCAGTAATTACCGCCATTTTGAAGCCTTACAGAATGCGGGTGTTGCTATAGATATTGTATTGCAAAATACTCAACAAAACATTCCGACAGATCTAATTTCACAAGATATAAAAACGGCACTTCGGTTTTTAGGACAGATTACCGGTGAAATTGATGTGGATAGAGATATCCTTTCTGCCATATTCAGCAGATTTTGCATTGGAAAGTAAAAATGCACCCGAAAGGGTATAATTTAAACGAATTACATTTATTTTATACCCAATAAGGTATAATAATAATTATTTTAGTAAATTTGTACCCTTAAAGGTATAAAAATGAAATCTTCAATAGCCAGTTTTGTAAAAGAGAAACGTAAGCAACTCAAACTCACACAACCTGAATTAGCCGAAAAAGCTGGTGTGGGGTTGCGTTTTTTACGTGAGTTAGAAAGTGGAAAAGAATCTGTTAGATTAGATAAAGCAAATCAAGTTTTAGCTTTGTTTGGTGCTTCAGTAGGTGTAATAAAAATCAATGAAGTATGAGAAAGGGAAATGTTTATTACAAAAATAATTTAGCAGGAATAATTGCTGAAAATGAAGATGGTTATACTTTTAAGTATGATGATGCTTTTTTAAATTCTATTTCTGTAAAACCAATTAGCCGAACATTACCTATTCAAAAACACGCATTTCAAAGCAAAATTTTATTTCCTTTTTTTGATGGATTAATTCCCGAAGGCTGGTTGTTAAATATTGCAGTTGCTAACTGGAAAATAAAAGCAAGAGATAGGTTTGGTTTATTGCTAACCTTATGTAACGATTGTATAGGTTGTGTATCAATAAAAGCAATAGAAGAATGAAAAATAAGATGACTAAATGCCTTTATTGTTATAAAGCATTAAATGAAGTTGAACAAGATTTTCATACTACTTGTGCTAAAAAAATGTTTGGCACAAAACAAGCACCTATCATTGATTTTAATTTGAAAGAATTAGAAGATTTAGCCAAACAAATTGTTATTAAAAGCGTTGCAGTTACTGGTGTTCAGCCAAAATTATCATTAGAAATAGAAAAACATAAAAATGAATTATCACGGCTTACTATTGTGGATTTGCACGGAAACTATATTTTAAAACCACCATCAACAGAATATAAAGAACTGCCACAAAACGAAGATGTAACGATGCATTTAGCTAATTTAGTAAAAATAAAAACTGCTCAACATTGTTTGATGAAATTGGCATCAGGCGAAATGGCTTACATTACCAAACGCTTTGACAGATACAAAAATGAAAAAATTGCATTAGAAGATTTTTGTCAACTAACTGAAAATTTAACCGAACATAAATACATAGGTTCTATTGAAAAAGTGGCCAAAACAACGCATCAATTTACCACCAATAAAGGCTTTGAAGTATTGCGATTATTTGAGTTGGTTTTGTTTTGCTATCTCACAGGTAATGCAGATATGCACTTAAAGAATTTTGCTTTAATTGAAAACGCTTTTGGCGAATTTGAATTGTCGCCTGCGTATGATTTAGTAAGTACTGCTTTAGTAATTGCCGATGATAAGGAAGAATCTGCCCTAACTATCAACGGAAAGAAAAGCCGATTGAAGAAAAAAGATTTTGATGCTTTAGCTTCAAGTATGAACATCAATACAAAAGTAGTAGAAAGTATTTATGTCAAATTTGAAAGAGCATTACCCAACTGGATTGACTTTATAAAACAAAGTTTTTTAACCAAATCAATGCAAAAAAACTATATCGAACTATTACAAGTCAAATATCAAAATTTATTTCATTAATGCCTTTTATTGCCCTTAAAAGCCTATGTTTTCACACATTTTAGGCATAAATCTGTCATTCTATCTATACAAAACCTTGAATTTGCTACCTTTGTTCTTTTTGTGTCGGAAAAAGAAATAAAACCTGTTGTGTGGTTTGAGAATTGCTAAAAGAGGCAAAGATGTACAAAAGGTGAATGAAGTAGAATGGAAAGAATCGTGGGATGGCAATTCCGAAGTTTAGGAATTGCAAGCAAAGCGTGGGCTTTGTAGCCACGCGCAATATTTTAGCTATGTTTTTTTTGCCTGACGGCAGTTGGGTTTGTGATTTTTTTTTGACATAGGCATTCCTTTGGAAGACTAAGAAAAAAAGTGATAATACTCGACTTTGTCTATCAATTAGTTATAAAATACAAAAAAAATTAAACCGCACAACGGATTAATTTACTTTCTTTTGTTTCAAAAAAAAATAGAGCAACCAACGAACATATATCCTAATAAAAGTTAATGTTTGCAATAAAGTTGCAATGTAAAGTATATTTTTTCGTTCACAAATGTAAAAGATACCAAAAAAAGGTATAATTTTACGACTTCTAAATATTAAAACAATATCATTTTAAAATTAAATTGACAATTATGGCACAAGCACAAACAAAAAAGAATTCAGGTGGATTAGGCATCGGTTTAGTAGTTCTTATTGCAGCTATCGTTTGCAACGTTCTATTCTATACTGTATTCAAAGGCCAGGTGAAAACATCAGGCGAACAAAATGTAATCGGTCTAATGTATAAAGGTGGTTTCATCGTACCTTTCTTAATGGCAATATTTATTATCTGTATTACTTTTGCTATTGAGCGTTTATTAACAATCAATAAAGCACAAGGAACTGGTTCATTAGAAACATTCTTGCAAAATATAAAATCCAAATTGGTAAGTAACGATATCAATGGTGCTTTAGCAGATTGTAGCAAGCAACAAGGTGCCGTTGCAAACGTAGTGCAAGCTGGATTACACAAATATTCGGATATGGAGAAAAACACTGAATTAACCGGTGAACAAAAAATCTTAAATATCCAAAAAGAGGTGGAGGAATCAACCGCCTTAGAATTACCTGCATTAGAAAAAAACATGTGGGTATTAGCAACCATCGCATCAGTAGGTACTTTAATTGCATTATTAGGTACTGTAATTGGTATGATTAAAGCATTTAAAGGATTGGCTGGAGCAGGTGGCTCAGATCCTGAAAAATTAGCAGAAGGTATCTCTGAGGCTTTAATCAATACCGCGTTAGGTATCTTTACTTCCGCTTTAGCGATTATATTCTACAATTTATGTACTCAAAAAATTGACAAACTTACATACGCAATCGATGAATTAGGCTATACGATAGCTCAAACTTTTGCTAGCCGTAAACATTAATCATAAAAAGAAAAAACAAGAAAATGCCAAAGTTTAAAGTAAAACGTAGTAGCACATGGGTCGATATGACTGCCATGTGTGACGTAGCTTTCTTGTTGCTATCTTTCTTTATTTTGACTGCTAAATTCAAACCTACAGAAATAGTTCCTATTAAATCACCCACATCAAGAGCGACCGAAGAAGTGGCAGATAAATTTGTCACATTGACGGTAGATAAAGATGGGAAAGTATATATGGCTGTTGGAAAACCTGATCGAAAATTGCAAATATTAGATAAATTCTTTGAACTTAACAAAGAAAAATACGCTAATATTCCAATCTCAGAACAAACGAAAAAACAATTCGTCCGTCAAGAAATCTTTGGGTCACCTATTAGTCAATTATCATCAGTTGTCTCTAAAAGTGCGAGTGATTTGATGGAATTGCAACGTGCTGGAAAATTGACTGGAATTCCAACGGATTCAACCGACAATCAATTAGGTGATTGGATTATGGCTATTCGTTATGTGTATGCAGAAGAAGAAAATGAAGATCAACCACCGATAGCAATAAAAGGTGATCAAGATACAAATATTAAAGGTGTAAAACGTGTAATCGAAATACTAAAAGAGAAAGATGTGAACCGTTATAAGTTAATCACGATGCTCGAAGGAAAAGCCGATTAAACAACAAAATAAAGAATATGGCAGATTTAGATACGTCGTCCGGTGGCGGACACGGCAAACATAAAGGCGGTGTCCGATCCAAGAAATTGTCAACCAAAGTTGACTTAACACCCATGGTGGATTTAGCTTTCTTATTAATTTCTTTCTTCATGTTGACCACACAATTAGGGAAATCTGTGGCTATGAATTTATCCATGCCAAAAAAAGACCTAAATGCACCTCCAACAGAAGTAAAAGAATCAAAAGTATTAAACTTAATTGCCGATAAAGAAAATACGCTTTGGTATTATCCAGGAACAACTGTAGCTGGTTTGAAAAATTCAGATTACACGCCTAAAGGTATCAGAGAAATTATCTTAAATAAGCAAAAAGAAGTGAAAGCACTACATGGCCTCGATAAAGATGGCGATAGCCAAATGATTGTATTAATTAAAATGACAGATGATGCCAGCTATAAAAACATGGTGGATATCTTAGATGAAATGGATATAACAAAAACAAAAATTTATGCCATTCAAGATATTGACCCACTCGAAACAGAAGCTATTGCTAATGGCGGAAATGCTAAAACATCTGACTAATTAAAAATTAACTATGAGCACAATAAAAGATTATAAAAATGCCTCTTGGGACGATATAGTGTTCGATAATCTCAATAAAGATTATGGTGCTTATGTATTGCGAAAATTGGTAAATAAAAATACATTACGTGGTTTTCTTTATTCGATGGCTGGATTTATTGCTCTTATCTTAGTATTAAGATTAGGCGTATTCTCTCGAGCTAATAAAAAAGAAAAAGTAGTGGACCTGGAAATGACGGATGTGGTAATGGAAGACGTTCCGCCTCCAGTAGAAGCAGCACCACCGCCACCACCACCACCACCGCCACCACCACAACGCCCAACGGTGAAATTCGTGGAAATGATTGCAAAAAAAGATGCAGAAGTAGCGGAAGAACAACAAGTAACAAAAGTAGATGAAACAAAAGAAGTAGCAATATCAACGGTTACTCAAGAAGGTGATAAAGAAGCAAAAGCAATTGTTACAGATGAAAAACCAGGAAATGGACCTGCTGCACCGGAACCAGAGCAACCTAAAGAACCAGAAATTTTTGACCGCGCCGAAGTGATGCCTACTTATCCAGGTGGACCAGTGGAAATGATGAAATTTTTAAGTAAAAATATTAAATATCCTTCGTTAGCTAGAGAAAATAACTTAGAAGGAAAAGTAATTGTAAAATTCTATGTGGATACAGATGGAACGGTTAAAAGTCCTGAAATCTTGAAAGATGGAGTTGGTGGAGGTTGTGCAGATGAAGCCGTTCGTGTGGTGAAAACAATGCCTAAATGGTCGCCTGGAACACAACGTGGTAAAAATGTAAAAGTATATTACGTATTGCCAGTAACATTCAAATTATCTAATTAATTTATTTTTTTTAATGATATTTTTTGAGGCTGTTTTAAACAGCCTCTTTTTTTTATAATATATGAAACTATAATTTTAATAATTCATAAGAAACCTACAGTAAATAAATAAACATCTCCCAACACTATTTCCTATTTTTGCAATATGAAACCTTATTTGCAACCGGCTTTTTTATTGAGATTTAGTATTGCTCTGGCATATATAATTTTAGGAATAGTTATTTTTTTCTTACCCATTGAACGCATACTGTTAAATTTAACAACAAAAATCTTATTTGCCTTGTTGTTGATGTTGTACGGAATATTTAGATTATACAGAGCATTTAGAACATTAAAAAACGAAGAATGAAAAAACTATATTATTTAATAGGCTTAACGTTAAGTATCCTTTTGTTTTTTACTTCTTGTATATCAAAAAATGAAAATAAAAATAACGATTGGAATGTTGGTCAAATAGAAATAGTTGCCGACAGTAATTTACAAGAAATTTTAGATCCATTAGTGGTTGTTTATGAAAACTATTTTCCAAATGCCAAAATAATTTTCAAATACGTTTCAGAAGAGAAAGCCATCTCTGATTTTAAGAAAAAAGGAAACAAAGCTATTGCAATAAGTCGATTACTGGATGATGCTGAATTAAATAATGCATCCATTGCTCAAGATGTTGTTATAGAAAAAAACACCTTTGTGTTTGATGCTATTGCTGTAATAACAAATAATGACTTTCAAGATTCTATTTTCAAAATAGAAAATATAAATGAGATTTTAAAACACAAAACCTACCAACTGGTTTTTGATCCACCTAAATCCGGAATAGCAAGTGCCATACAGCAAATTTCGAATTCAGAAGCAGCCAATTTTAAAAATGCATATTCTTTAAAAAATACAGATGAAGTATTGAATTATGTTGCCACACACTCTAATGCTATCGGTTTTATTCCTTATCACTTGCTCAGTAATAAATTTGAGAAAAAAGCGCAATACATCCGTTCAAATTTTAAGACACTACCTGTCTCTTATAAAAATAAAATTTCAAATGTTTCCCAAAAAAGTATTGCAGATGAAATATATCCACTGGTTCGCCCAATCAGTATTTATATTGGAAATTGCCCAGAATTAGTGATTCAAGGATTTACCAGTTTTTTATTGAAGCGACAAATTTCAAAAGCACTACTTTTAAGTGGTTTGGTACCTAAAAATATGCCAGTACGTGAAATAGTAGTTACCGAAGAATTTCATCCAAATGGCAAAAATGGACAGTAATATTATCTTAACTTTTAAACACTATTCTTTTTTGTATTTTTAAACTCAATTTATTTTTATAGATATGTCAACAGAAAAAATAAGCATAACGCTAGGTGGTAGAACAACAGAATTACCTGTGTTAGTAGGCACAGAAAACGAATATGCCATCAACATCGATAAACTTAGAGAAGATACAGGTTTTGTTACCTTAGATTTTGGATATAAGAATACAGGAGCTACCACTAGTAAAATAACATTCTTAGATGGTGAAGAAGGCATTTTGCGTTATCGAGGCTACGATATAGCAGCATTAGCTGAAAAATCCAATTTCGTAGAAGTTGCCTTTTTATTACTATACGGCGAATTGCCAACATCAGCACAACTAGAAGAATTTAGTCAAAAATTAAAAGACGCATCAGAAGTGCCAACCGAAGTTGGAGCTATATTAAAAGCGATGCCCAAAGGGACACATCCAATGGCGCAACTTTCTGCTGTAACTGTAGCATTGTCCGGTGTTTATACCGATGGTGCAAAAGTAACGGAAGAAAACTTCATTAATATATTAGCAAAAACGCCAGTTTTAGTAGCAATGGTAATTCGTAATTCCCAAGGGTTGGATTTTGTAGCTAATGACAAAAACTTAGACTATGTTGCCAACTTCTTACAAATGACATTTGGAAAACCAGCGTCTGATGTAATGATTGATGCTATGGATAAATTATTGATTTTACATGCTGATCACGAACAAAACTGTTCTACTTCTACCGTAAGAATTGTAGGTTCATCCAATGCTAATATTTATGCTTCTATTAGTGCAGGAATTGGTGCACTTTGGGGTCCATTACATGGTGGTGCAAATCAAGCTGTTTTAGAACAGTTAGAAGCTATTGAAAATGATGGTGGCGATACAGCTAAATTTGTGGCAATGGCAAAAGATAAAAATTCAGGGTTTCGTTTAATGGGCTTCGGACATCGAGTGTATAAAAACTTTGATCCACGTGCACGCATCATCAAAAAATCTTGTGATGAAGTTTTGAATGATTTAGGGGTGAAAGATAAAAAATTAACCATTGCGACTGAATTAGAACAAGCCGCTTTGCACGATGAATATTTCGTTTCTAGAAAATTATATCCAAACGTTGATTTCTATTCCGGAATTATATACAAAGCCATGGCATTTCCTACAGATACATTCACTACCTTATTTGCCTTAGGTAGATTACCAGGTTGGGTAGCTCAATGGAAAGAGATGAAAGAAAACAAAGAGCCAATTGGTCGCCCACGCCAAATTTATATAGGTGCACCGTTGCGTTCATACAATACTATTGAAAATAGATAAACGTATCTATACTATATACTATTTTGCCAAAGATAAATGGTCAGCATGGTATAATGCTGACCATTTATCTTTTATCTTTGTGAAAATATTAGTTCAACTTAATGCACGATGTCAACCAAATAATTGAAGAGCGAGCTGTATTAATAGGTATAATACGTGATAACCAAACATCAGCACAAGTAGAAGAATACTTGGATGAATTGGCGTTTTTGGCAGAAACCGCCGGCGCAATTACCATTAAAACATTTACTCAGAAATTAAAACATCCAGATGTTCGCTACTTTGTAGGTTCTGGAAAATTAGAAGAAATAAAAACGTATAAAGAATATGCTGACATTAATACCATAATTATTGATGATGAAATTTCGCCTGCACAACAACGCAATTTAGAAGCAGAATTGAAATGTAAAATCTTAGACAGAACTAGTTTAATCTTGGATATTTTTGCCATGCGTGCCCAAACGGCTCAAGCTCGTACACAAGTGGAACTGGCACAAATGCAATACTTATTGCCTCGTTTAAAAGGATTATGGACGCACTTAGAACGCCAGCGTGGTGGTATTGGAATGCGTGGTCCAGGCGAAAAAGAAATAGAAACCGATAGACGTGTAATTAACGACAAGATAGCTAAACTCAAACACGAGCTCGTTGTATTAGACAAACAAGAACAAACTCGTCGCAAAACACGTGGCGAATTGATTCGTGTGGCGTTAGTAGGTTATACAAATGTTGGAAAATCAACCATCATGAACTTAATGAGCAAAAGTGACGTGTTGGCAGAAAATAAATTATTCGCCACCTTAGACACAACAGTTCGCAAAGTGGTGATAGAAAATATAGCTTTTTTGTTGAGCGATACCGTTGGTTTTATTCGCAAACTACCGCATCATTTAGTAGAAAGTTTTAAATCTACTTTGGATGAAACCAAAGAATCCGATATTATTGTGCATGTCATCGATGCATCACACGAAAATTTTAGAGATCAGATTAATGTCGTAAACGAAACATTAACGGATTTAAATGTCACTAAACAACCGCGTTTAGTAGTGTTTAATAAAATGGATTTATATAGAGAAAAACATTTTGATAGATTTTTACCAGATGAAGTAAAAAAAGAATTATCAGAAGATTTTGAAAAAGGCATGCGCGCATGGATGAATTGCAATTGTGTTTTTATATCAGCAAGCAATAAAGAAAATATCGACGAATTTAGAAATACATTAATTCTCATGGTACAAGATATGTATCATAAACGCTACCCATATAAAAGTAGTTTTCATGGATAATCTAAGTCTATCTTATAGGTTATATTAAAAGCCTGGTTAATTGCTGAATTAAAAAATAGAATTTGTGATAATATTGTGTCTTCATTCAACAATAAATCTAATAGACAGATTTTTTTGTACTCGTGAAAAGTGTTGCGTCAGAAAAATTTTACAATGATTAATTATTGTTTTTAATATTTTATTGCGAACCCTTTTGGATTTTTCAGCATTGGATAATGTCCACAATTATCAATTTTAGTAGAAGTTAATTTCGGAGTTCTAAATGAAATCACTTTTTTAGATAAACCAAAATAGTTAATTAAGCATTTGATGCAATTATCTACTTAAGAACATACTTTTATCTTTGTATAATTGACGGAAATATGGGTCAAATAAATCTTTGATAAAGTAAATAGCCTCACCAGTAGATTTCATTTCTGGGCCTAACTCTTTACTTACATTCGGGAATTTATCAAACGAGAAAACGGGTTCTTTAATGGCATAACCTGAAAGTTTTTCTTGAAATGAAAAATCTTTTAATTTATGTGTACCTAACATCACCTTGGTTGCCACATTCAAATAAGGAATTTGGTAGGCTTTGCAAATAAATGGAGTGGTTCTGGATGCACGAGGATTGGCTTCAATCACATATACTTTTTCTCCTTTAATGGCAAATTGTATATTGATTAAACCACGAATATCCAAAGCGACACATAATTTTTCGGTATATAATTTCATCGTTTCAATAACGATTGCACCTAAGCTGTATGGAGGCAATACGCTGTTACTGTCACCACTGTGTATTCCTGCCGGTTCGATGTGTTCCATCACACCCATAATTTGCACTTGTTCACCATCATAAATAGCATCGATTTCTGCCTCTTTTGCTCTATCTAAAAAGTGGTCGATTAAAATGACGTTATCAGGAATATCTTTCAATAAATTTATTACAGAAGTTTCACATTCTTGGTCGTTGATGACGATTCGCATACGCTGACCACCTAATACATAACTAGGTCGTACCAATACCGGATAGCCTACTTTGTTGGCAACAGCCAAGGCTTCATCGGCATCTCTTGCGGTGCCATAATCTGGATAAGGAATTTCTAATTCTTTTAATAAATCGGAGAAACGACCTCTATCTTCAGCTAAGTCCATACTGTCGAAAGACGAACCAATTATTTTTATTCCTCTTTCGTGTAATTTTTTAGATAATTTTAATGCCGTTTGTCCACCTAATTGCACAATCACACCTTCTGGTTGTTCGTGTTCAATTAATTCCCAAAGGTGTTCCCAGAATACAGGCTCAAAATATAATTTATCGGCAATATCAAAATCAGTGGAAACAGTTTCTGGATTGCAATTAATCATGATGGCTTCGTAGCCTACTTCTTTAATTGCCAATAAGCCATGTACACAGCAATAATCAAATTCAATACCTTGACCAATACGATTAGGTCCGGCACCTAAAACAATTATTTTCTTTTTTTCTGAACGTACACTTTCATTTTCTTCATCATAGGCGGAATAATAATATGGTGTTTTTGCTTCAAATTCTGCGGCACATGTATCCACCATTTTATAAACGCGTTTAATCCCTAAGGCTTTGCGTTGCTCATACACATCATCTTCAGAAATTCTACCTAATAAAAAGCCTAATTGTGCATCGGAATAACCTTTTTTCTTAGCTTTTACAAGTAGTTCTTTCGGAATAGTGTCTAGTGTATATTTTTGAATTTCCTTTTCTAATTTAACCAAATCTTGAATTTGCATTAAATACCAATTGTCAATTCCGGTTAGTTTTTGGATAGTATGCAATGGAACACCTAATGAAATGGCATCTTTAATTTTAAAAATTCTATCCCAGCTTGGATGTTGTAAACTATCAATGATTTCTTCGGTTTTTGCCAAACCTTTGCCATCTGCACCTAAGCCAATTTTGTTGTTTTCTAAAGATTGACATGCTTTTTGCAAAGCTTCGGCAAAGTTTCTGCCGATACCCATTACTTCACCTACGGCTTTCATTTGTAAGCCTAATGTGGCATCACAACCATAAAATTTATCAAAATTCCATCGAGGAATTTTTACGATAACATAGTCTAACGCTGGTTCAAAACAAGCCGATGTATTTTTTGTAATTTGATTATTGAGTTCGTCAAGGTTATAGCCAATTGCAAGTTTTGAGGCAATTTTGGCAATAGGATATCCAGTTGCTTTAGATGCTAAAGCAGACGAGCGAGAAACACGTGGATTTATTTCAATCACAATAATTTCTTCGGTTTCTGGATTAACGGCAAATTGTACATTGCATCCACCAGCAAAGCTACCTAATCCACGCATCAACATTTGAGCTTGATTTCTCATTTCTTGAAAAACTGGATCAGGCAAGGTCATTGCCGGAGCAACTGTAATGGAGTCACCAGTATGAACGCCCATTGGATCGAGGTTCTCTACGGTACAAATGATAACTACACTATCATTGATATCACGAAGTAATTCTAATTCGTATTCTTTCCAACCTAAAACAGCTTTTTCTACTAATACTTCATGAACAGGAGAGGCTTTTAAACCATAAGCAAGTGCCGCTTCAAATTCTTCCGCTTTATGTACAAAGCCACCACCGGTTCCTCCTAGTGTATAAGAAGGTCGAATAACTAAAGGAAATCCTATTTTTTGAGCGGCTTCTTTTCCTTCTAATATGGAATTGGCAATAAATGAAGGTGCTACACCTAAGCCTAAATCCACGCAATATTTTCGGAATGCTTCTCGGTTTTCAGTAGTTTCGATAACATTTAAATCTACACCAATAATACGTACATTATGTTTTTCCCAAAGTCCAATTTCGAATGCTTCTTTACATAGATTTAAAGCGGTTTGTCCACCCATGGTTGGCAAAACTGCATCAATTTGCCGTTCTTCTAAAATTTCTCTTATTGAATCAACAGTCAATGGCTTTAAGTAAATGTGGTCAGCGGTCACTTCATCTGTCATAATTGTGGCAGGATTGGAATTGATGAGTGAAACTTCAATTCCTTCTTCGCGAAGTGAACGAGATGCTTGAGAACCAGAATAGTCAAACTCACAAGCTTGACCTATGATAATAGGTCCACTACCTATAATAAGTACGGATTTAATGGAAGTATCCTTTGGCATTTTTTTGGGAAAGTTTTACAAAGATAAAAAAAAATAAAGACGTGACTTTGAAAGTAATGTTATAATAACTTACTTTTTAGATTATTCTAAAACAAAAGATTGACGAAATAAATACTATTTGAAGTGATGTATTTTGAAATTTCATTAGAATAATTAGAAGCTATGCTTGTTTTAATAAATTCTAATGTTTAAAAATTTACGTTTAATGCGGTGGTAGTATGGTTTTATCCGTATAATTATCATTCAAATTTAAAATAAGTTTCATTTAAATTAAAGTCTAGTTTCTTCTGCAACAGTGGCATGGTTTGGATAATCGGTAGTGTAATGTAACCCACGGCTTTCTTTTCTAAGTTTAGCACTTCGAGTCACTAAATAACCTATGGTTATCATGTTTCTCAATTCTAATAGCTGAGGTGAAATGGTTGTGGTTTCGTAAAGTTCTTCCGTATCTTTAAATAATAGATACAATCGTTCTTGCGCGCGTTTTAGACGTATATTATTTCGAACAATACCAACATAACTACTCATAATATCTTTTAATTCTTTAATACTTTGAGTAATAATGACCATTTCATTTGGGTCACTGGTGCCATCTGCATTCCATTGTGGAAATTGTGCTTCTGGCATTTCAATGCTTGGCAATTGTTGGCAAATGTCCTCAAATATTCTATGTGAGAAAACAATGGCTTCCAATAGTGAATTACTCGCTAAACGATTGGCGCCGTGCAATCCTGTATTACTACATTCGCCGCAAGCATATAAATTTTTGATGGATGTTCTTCCGTATTCATCGACGTTGATACCACCACAAGCATAATGTGCTGCAGGAACGACCGGAATCATATCTTTAAACACATCAATTCCAATAGATTTGCATTTTTCATAAATGTTTGGAAAATGATGCAGGAAATTTTCTTTGTCCATGTGGCGACAATCCAAGTACATGTGGTCTTCACCGCTTTTTTTCATTTCATTATCAATGGCTCGAGCCACAATATCACGTGGAGCCAAGGAGCCACGTTTGTCATAATTTGCCATTAAATCACTTCCATTTTTAGTACGTAAAATAGCACCATCTCCACGCACGGCTTCGGTAATTAAGAAATTAGGACTTACGCCAGGTTCGTATAAAGCAGTTGGGTGAAATTGCACAAATTCCAAATTGGCAACACGCCCTTTTGCTCTATATACCATGGCAATGCCATCACCAGTTGCAATATTTGGATTGGTAGTAGCTCGATAAATTTGACCAAAACCACCAGTGGCTAATACAACAATTTTGCTTTCTATTTTTTCAATTTGATTGGTCATTAAATTTAAAACATATACACCATAGCATTGGATATCTTCTGTTACGCGTGTAATAATTCGACCTAAATGGTGTTGCGTTAATAGGTCAATAACGAAATGATGTTGCGATATTTCAATGTTTTTGGTTTGATGTACTTTGTCTAATAAAGCACGTTCTATTTCCCAGCCGGTAATATCTTTATGGTGTAAAACTCTAAATTCAGAATGACCACCTTCTTTGCCTAATTTATAGTTTCCTTCATCACTTTTGTCAAATTTTGTACCCCAATTTATTAATTCATCTACTCGTTGTCTGCCTTCGCGAATGACGATTTCTACTACTTTTTTATTACATAAACCATCACCAGCAATTAAAGTATCTTCTATATGCTTTTCAAAAGTATCTTTTCCAAAATCAGTAACTACAGCAATGCCACCTTGAGCATATTGCGTGTTGCTATCGCCTTCATTGGCTTTTGTGAGAATAAGTATTTTTTTATCCGGAAATTGTTCTGCGGTTTTGAGTGCTAAACTTAATCCGGCAATACCGGAACCAATAATTACAATATCTACCATGTTGCAAAAATAAGAATAGTATAAGTAGAAAATAGTATGTAATGAGATTTTTTGATTTATTTTGCTTAAAAATAATTATGAATTGCGCACGCTACATTGATCATACATTGTTGAAACCAATGGCAACTTCTGTCGATATTCGTCATTTATGCGAAGAAGCCATTCAATATAATTTCTATGCTGTTTGTGTAAATGGATGTTATGTACAACTGTGTAATGATATTTTAAAATCAACTGAAGTAAAAATTGCATCGGTTATTGGATTTCCATTGGGAGCGATGGATACGATTTCTAAAATGAATGAAATGGAGCAAGCTTTGAAACATGGTGCTGATGAAATAGATATGGTAATAAATATAGGACTTCTAAAAGACAATAAACTTACCGAATTAAAAAATGAGATTACTTCTATTAAAAATAATATGGGAAGTAAAATTTTAAAAGTAATCATTGAAACATGTTATTTAACCAATGATGAAAAGAGAATTGTTACAGAAATAGTGCTGGAATCAAAGGCAGATTTTGTGAAAACATCCACCGGATTTGGCTCTGGAGGAGCAACGCTGGACGATATTTTATTGTTAAAGTCCATCACACAAAATAAAATACAAATAAAAGCTAGTGGAGGAATTCGTGATTATGATACAGCTCAAAAATATATTAACTTAGGCGTAACAAGAATTGGAACCAGCAATGGGATTCAAATTGTTACACATCAAATACAACAAGACACAGCGTACTAAAAAAAATAAAAATGAGTTTACATATAGGTGCACAGAAAGGTGAAATTGCAGAAAGTATTTTATTGCCAGGCGATCCGTTGAGAGCCAAACACGTAGCAGATACTTTTTTAAGCAATGTGGTTTGTTACAACCAAGTACGTGGAATGTTGGGTTTTACTGGATATTATAATGGGAAACGCATTTCTGTACAAGGCTCCGGAATGGGCATTCCTTCTTTTTCTATTTATGCCCATGAATTGATTCGTGACTATGGCGTAAAAAACTTGATACGTATCGGAACAGCAGGATCGTTACAGCAAGATGTAAAAATACGAGATTTAGTGATTGCTCTTTCAGCAAGCACCAATTCTGCTATTAATAAAATGAAATTTAATCAAGCAGATTTTGCTCCTTGTGCCGATTTTAATTTACTCTTAAAAGCATATAATGCGGCATCGTTTTTAGGCATATCTGTTAAATCAGGAAATATTTTGTCATCGGATGAATTTTATACCGATGATAGTGATGCGCATAAAAAATGGATGGAATATGGAGTACTTTGTGTTGAAATGGAAACGAACGCACTTTATACTATTGCTGCAAAATATAAAGTAAATGCATTGTCATTGCTTACTATTAGTGATAGTTTAGTAAGCGGTGAATCCACTACTGCATCAGAGCGCCAAAATACATTTGACGATATGGTGAAAGTAGCATTAGACTGTTTGTAGTCAGCTGGATTTATTTAGTGATGACTTGAATAATATTTACTGGACAAGCTTTTGCTGCTGCTTCGTTGGATTCTAATTCATCTTCACGCACTTTTACATTCCAAAATCCTTTTTTATCCTTCGCACCCAACAATACGCTCTTGCCATCTTTTTTGCTCATTCGCCATCGCTGTGGTGCTAACTCAACACAATAATTACAGCCAATACATTTGTTGCGTTGTTGTATAATAGTAACCATCTTTACGTGTTTACTATTTTATATAATTTATCACTGCTTCTAATTGGAACCTCTAATTTAAAGGCGCAATTATCACCTTTCTTAGCAATAGCTACTGCACCAACTTTGTCGTGTAACTCTGTAATTTGTGTTTCGATAGCTCCAGTTGTAGGACCAGTAATTAAAACATGATCACCAATTTTTAAATCAAACGCTTCAATTTTAAACTCAGCCACTTTTATTTTATCGAAATAATTTACACCTTTTCCCAAATATATTTTCTTTGTTGTAGCTTTTGAACCAGGTGAATCTGTCCATTTGCCTAATTCTTGTCCTAAATAATAACCATTCCAAAAACCTCTATTGTACACTTTTTTTAAACGTTCCATCCAGTCTGCTACTTTGTTTTGATGATATGTTCCATTTTCGTAGGCATCAATCGCTTCGCGATAACATTCCACTACGGTTTTAACATAATCGGCTCCTTTTCCTCGTCCTTCAATTTTAAATACTTTTACACCTGCATCTACAATTTTATCTAATATATCAATCGTGCATAAATCTTGTGCAGACATGATATATTCATTTTCGATGGTTAATTCATGACCATCTTCATTGTCAATTACCGTATAACTTCTTCTGCAATTTTGAACACAGGCACCTCTATTGGCAGATGCATTAGCCGTGTGTAAGCTTAAGTAACATTTACCTGAAACGGCCATACACAAGGCACCATGAACAAAAATCTCCACTTCAATCAATCTTCCAGATGGACCACGAACATTTTCTTTTTCTATTAGATCACAAATGTTTTTTATTTGCAACAAACTTAATTCTCTCGATAAAACAACGGTATCAGCAAATAAGGCATAAAACTTAACGGTTTCTATATTGGTAATGTTTACCTGAGTAGATATATGTACTTCTAATTGTATAGAACGTGCATAAGCAATCACTGCTTGGTCGCTCGCAATCACAGCTGTAATTCCAGCAGTTTTAGCCTTATCTAGTACTGTTTTTATGGCCGATAAATCATGGTCATAAATAATAGTATTTAACGTAAGATAGCTTCTCACTTGATTGTCTTTGCAAAGATTTGCTACATAATCTAAATCGTCAATGGTGAAATTCATAGTAGCACGAGCACGCATATTAAATTGCTCCACACCAAAGTAAACCGAGTTGCATCCTGCATGTATAGCAGCAATTAATGCTTCATGGCTACCGGCTGGAGCCATTAGTTCAATTTTATTTTTCATAAGATACAGTCTTCAACACTGCACCGCAAAATTACCAAAAATCTATCTAGTATATTCGTATTCAACATTATATTTATTTGACGTTAAGCTTGTTTTCTGCGTTGAAATGAAATAAAATACAGAATAAATAAATAAAGTTGTCATTTTTAAAGTGTATTTTATATCTTTGTGAAGCCTCGCAAACATATTCAAGCCATTCTAGTGTTTAGTATGTCATTTGCATCAAAAAAATTCCATCTAAGATTTATAGGTAAGCCAACAGGATATCATCAATATATTTAATATTATTTAATAAAATAGTCAAGTTAAGAACATGAAATATAATACAGGTAGAGAAGAAATAAATATGCGCGAATATGGTCGTCATGTACAACAAGTAGTAGAATACATTGTGAGCATAGAAAAAAAAGAAGAACGCCAATGCGCAGCTGAAAACGTCATAAATTTGATGTCAATTCTAAATCCCCAGTTAAAAAATATTGCAGATTACAAACATAAACTTTGGGATCATATATTTATTATTTCAGATTTTAAATTGGATGTAGATTCTCCATATCCAAAGCCAACAGAAGATACTTACCGCATCCAGCCGGCGAAATTGCCCTACCCACAACAAAGAATAAAACTGAAGCATTACGGTAAAAATGTAGAATCTTTAGTAAAAAAGGCAATTGATATGGAAGATGAAAATAAGCGTGAATTTTTTACAGAGATAATTGGTAACTTCATGAAAATGGCTTACAAAAATTGGAGCAATGAAGAAGTAAGTAATGATTTAATTAAAGAAGATATGAAATCAATTTCCGGTGGTGAATTGGAAATAAGTGCTGAAATGAATATCGAAACCATGACTAGAAATCAACCTAAACGTAGATTTGGTAGCAACAATATCAACAATAAAAACAGAAACAATAACAACAAAAATAGAAACAACAATAACAACAATAATAGAAATAATAACAACAATCGTAAACGCTATTAATTAAACTATGAATGCAGATACTTTTGAAGTAAGAGGTGGCAAACCTTTAAGTGGCATTATTCATCCTCAAGGTGCAAAAAATGAAGCATTGCAAATTTTGTCGGCAGTTTTGTTGACAGAGGAAGATATTACGGTCTCCAATGTTCCCGATATTTTAGATGTCAATGTATTAATAGAATTATTGTCGGAAATGGGCGTAAGTGTATCTAAAATAAAGGAAGATACTTATACTTTCAATGCTAAAAATGTAGATCCAGATATCCTACTAACAGAAAAATTTAAAAAACGTGCCGGTCATTTGCGTGGCTCTGTCATGATTTTAGGACCACTTTTGGCTCGTTTTAATCGTGCTTATTTGCCGACACCAGGTGGCGATAAAATTGGAAGACGACGATTGGATACCCATTTTTTAGGATTTGTAGAGTTAGGCGCTGATTTTAAGTATGACAAAGAGAAATCATTTTATTCGTTAACGGCCAACAAGTTGACAGGTAAATATATTTTATTAGAAGAGCCTTCTGTTACTGGCACTGCAAACATCGTAATGGCAGCCGTTTTAGCTGAAGGCATTACCACTATTTTTAATGCAGCGTGCGAACCGTATTTACAACAACTTTGCACGATGCTCAACAACATGGGCGCAAAAATTTCAGGCATTGGCTCTAATTTATTAAAAATTGAAGGAGTAAAAAAATTAGGCGGAACACCACATCGACTTTTACCGGATATGATTGAAATAGGTAGTTTTATCGGCTTGGCTGCTATGACCAAATCAAACATAACCATCAAAAATTGTCGAATAGACATGTTGGGCGCGATACCAACTTATTTTCAAAAATTAGGCATAAAATTAGAATTTAATAACGATGATATCATTGTTCACGGACAAGAAAAATACGAAATACAAACCTTTATTGATGGATCAATACTAACGATATCAGATGGACCTTGGCCATTGTTTACACCCGATTTATTGAGCATCGTTTTAGTCACAGCAACTCAAGCAGAAGGCAGCGTTTTAATCCACCAAAAAATGTTTGAGTCACGTTTATTTTTTGTCGATAAATTAATAGATATGGGTGCAAAAATTATCTTGTGTGATCCACATCGCGCCACTGTAATAGGAATTAATAGAGAATATAATTTAAGAGGCATTGGCATGAGCTCGCCAGATATTCGTGCAGGTGTTTCTTTGTTGATTGCCGCATTGTCAGCCGATGGGGAAAGTATTATTTCCAATATTCATCAAATAGATAGAGGTTATCAAAATATTGATACACGTTTACAAGCATTAGGTGCAGAGATTAAACGAGTTTAAGTAGTGTATTCATAATATCCTATTTTTTTATTTTTGTTGAAATGATGAAAAGTGATATTTTTATAAAAACTAAAAGCATCCAAAATCATGAAAATTATTATCATTCTATTCCTTTCAATCTTTTCATTTAAAAGTTGTTTAGATGATTCACCCAAGTATTTTATTTCAATGAACAATGCAGAAGGCATTGACAAAGGAAGCGAAATTAAATGTAAAGGCTTGAACGTAGGTCAAGTGGAATCCATTAAAATCGTAGGAAATAAAGTAATAGCAGAAATTGCACTAAATAAAGAGTATCAGCCAACCAAAGGAACAATAGCTCAAGTAGATTTTGACAATATTTTCGGCGCAAAAAATATCGAATTAATCCCAGCTGATAATAATGAATTGTTAGCCGTTGGCGATACGATTTATACCACGTCATTATCCCCAATTTCTGCATTCGAAGATTTGATAAAAAACAGCCATATAGACTCCTTAAAAAAGAAGATAAATATGAAAGATTTTAACTTAGATTCTTTTCCCGTAAATTTAGATTCTTTAGGTCTGAATGACTTGATAAAAAAGGCAGAAAAACTAATGGATTTAGATAAAATATTAAATTAATTTTTTGTCCTTAATCTTACGTTTTATTAACGTAATAATGTGGATAAACAAGCAGCCCTTAATCCTATTTTAAGCAACTAAATTCGTATCTTTGCTTGTCTAATTTTAGATGCTTGATTTAGTGTAATTTTCCAATAAAAAATAAAATCTCACTACTCAAATCTCACTACACATTACAAAAGAAAAATGAGCGAAGAAATTATTGAAAAACCAAAACAAAACTCCACCTACGGAGCGGATAATATTACCGTTTTAGAAGGATTAGAAGCTGTTCGTAAGCGTCCAGCCATGTACATTGGAGATATTAACGTTCGTGGCTTACATCATTTAGTGTATGAAGTAGTCGATAACTCCATTGACGAAGCATTAGCAGGTCATTGTAAAAATATTTTTGTAACCATTCATGAAGATGATTCTGTTTCTGTTTTAGACGATGGTCGTGGTATTCCAGTAGATATGCATCCAAAAGAAGGTCGTTCTGCTTTAGAAGTGGTATTAACCGTATTGCACGCTGGCGGAAAATTTGATAAAGATTCTTACAAGGTTTCTGGTGGTTTACATGGTGTTGGTGTATCTTGTGTAAATGCACTTTCCTCTCATTTAAAAGCAACAGTTTATAGAGATGGAAAAGAATATCAACAAGAATTTAGCATTGGAATTCCTAAATATTCAGTAAAAGAAGTTGGTAACTCTGACATACGTGGAACTAAGATCCACTTTAAACCTGATAATTCTATTTTTACAGTAACAGCCTATAATTACGAAACATTAGCAGCACGTATGCGCGAATTAGCATACTTAAATCGTGGAATCAATATAACATTAACAGACGATCGAAATAAAGATGAAAATGGAATTGCATTCTTCGAAAATTTTTATTCAGAAGGCGGTTTACGTGAGTTCGTGGCCTATTTAGATAAAACACGACAAAGTATCATCCCTGAAGTGATTTACATGGAAGGCATGAAAGATAATGTTACCGTAGAAGTTGCATTCCAATACAACGATTCTTATATTGAAAATATCCATTCGTATGTAAACAATATCAACACAATTGAAGGCGGAACACATGTCGTAGGCTTTCGTCGAGCACTTACACGTGTATTTAAATCTTGGGCTACCAAAAATGATTTATTTAAAAATGTAAAAACAGAAATCAGTGGAGAAGATTTTCGTGAAGGAATCACTTGCTTAGTTTCTATTAAAGTTCCGGAACCACTTTTTGAAGGTCAAACAAAAACAAAATTAGGCAACTCTGAAGTGGATGCAATAGTAGCAGGCGTAGTAGGCGAACATTTAGAGTACTTTTTAGAAGAACATCCGAAAGAAGCCAAAATCATTGTAAATAAAGTAATTTTAGCAGCAACAGCTCGCGCCGCAGCCAAAAAGGCACGTGAATTAGTGCAGCGTAAAAGTGTATTAGGTGGTGCTGGTTTGCCTGGCAAATTATCCGATTGTTCCGATAAAAACCCAGCAGCTTGTGAGTTATTTTTAGTCGAAGGTGATTCAGCTGGTGGAACAGCCAAACAAGGTAGAAATAGAGCATTCCAAGCAATTTTACCATTAAGAGGAAAAATCTTAAACGTAGAAAAAGCAATGGAATACAAAATCTATGAAAACGAAGAGATAAAAAATATTTTTACCGCACTAGGTGTTACTAAAGGCATTGAAGGCGATGAGAAAGCATTAAACATTACTAAACTTCGCTACCATAAAGTTGTAATTATGTGTGATGCGGATGTGGACGGAAGTCATATCACGACACTAATCTTGACATTCTTTTTCAGACACATGAAAGAATTAGTTGAAAAAGGACATATCTACATTGCCTCACCTCCTTTGTATTTGGTAAAAAAAGGAAATAAAGAAAAATACGCTTGGGATGATGCTACCCGAATGGCAGCAATTAAAGAAATTGCCGGCGACGGAAAAGAAGACAGCGTTCACGTACAACGTTACAAAGGTTTGGGTGAAATGAATGCAGAGCAATTATGGGAAACAACGTTAAATCCAGAGAAACGGACATTAAAACAAGTAACCATAGAAAATGCTGCAGATGCTGACCAAATCTTTTCTATGTTGATGGGTGATGAAGTGCCACCACGTCGACAATTTATCGAATCACATGCAAAATATGCACGTATAGATGTGTAATACTTGCTTGTTTTCTATTTGAATACTTTGAAATGCCATTTTATTTAATAAATTAATGGCATATATAAATTAGCTGATTATGAATTTTCCATTTGATTATCCTATCATTCTCGAAAATTCAAAGGTATTACTTCGGCCTATAGAACAAACAGACTTCCAATATTTGCTGCCTTTAGCATTGGAAGATAAAAAATTATTACAATTTTCACCAGCACCTATTTATTCGGAAACATTGCTGGAAACATATATTTCTACAGCTATACAACTTCGCGAAACAAAAAACAGATATACATTTATTGTTTTCGATAAATTAAAGTTGGCTTATGCCGGAAGTACTAGTTTTTTGAATATCTCTAACAATGATGAACGATTAGAAATTGGAGCAACTTGGTACGGAAAATCATTTCAAAGAACAGGACTAAATCGGCAGTGTAAATTTTTATTGTTGGAATATGCATTTGAAATATTGAAGGCACATCGCGTTGAATTTAAAACCGATGAACGCAATATTGCTTCCCGAACAGCAATTGAAAAAATAGGTGCAACTTATGAAGGTAACTTGCGTGAGCACACCTTAATGTATGATGGTTTCAGACGAAATACAGTGTATTACAGCATACTTAAAAATGAATGGCAAAATAGCAAAGATGAGTTTTTAACCTATCCAAAAACTTAATTTTTTTTAGTATTTTGTACACATGAAGCAAGTGCCATTCTCTTTTAAACTACTTTGGATAAGTTGTATTTCATTTTTGCTTTTAACCGCTATCGGAATGATTTATTTTCCAGGTGGAACCGTTTTAAACCACTATACAAAAGGGTATAGCTTTTTTAATAATTTCTTCTCAGAATTAGGTAGATGGCGTACGCATCTTGGCGGTACAAACTGGATTTCTTTTTTTTGTTTTGAAATCGCATTAATATTTCATTCTATAGCAATGTTTGTGTTTAACTTTCAATTTTTAAAATTTACGAAGAGCATTCAGCTAAATAAAATGGCACATTATATAGCATTTATTAGTGGTAGTTTATTCCCATTTTTGCTCACAGGTATAGCACTTACACCATGCGATTTAGTCTTACCAATACACATGAATTTTGTGTATGCAGCTTTCGGTACCTTAATTCCATTAAGTTTTTCTTACACGTTATTGATTCGTCAACATCATATTTTACCAAACAAATATGGCAATGTATTATTGGTAATAGTTATTGCAATTGCACTGTATATTTTAATCATGTTATTTGGGCCTAGTCCAAAAACAACTCCATACGTGCAGCAAACAGCCCAAAAAGTAATTGTGTATTCAATGATTTTTAGTTTATTATATTTAGCAAAAGGATGTATTCAATTCCTTTCCATGGAAATAAAAACTTCTGTTATTGAACGTAAATAAACTTATTTTCCACCAACACCAAAGCCAAATCCCATATTGATTATCAATGGAACTTTACTGCTAAATGTACCTTGATAAATGGATTCATCGTTATCTAATACATTATACAAAACAGAAATATTAAATACGCCAATTTTGCCGATTGATGCCGCATAACCAGCACCCAAAAGTAAATGATGTACCCACAAACGATTGCTTAAATTTTTATAACTTGGTTTGTTCACCGGATCATATCGTGCTTCTAAAAACAATCCTTTATAAACGAATCCACGTGAATAAACATCTGCACCATAAATAAATGAACGTACAGCCTGATTGTATGCATAACGATAACGTTGAAAAATAAAAATCGGGCCACCACCAACTTCTAATCTTTCTTTTACCGCCATATAACCAACCGTTGGCGATAGGTTAACATAGGTGTAATCACCAAATTGAAACCCAAAATTTCCACCAATTCTAAGGCGATTTAATTTTTCTTTTTTCTTCTCAATATCGGTTAACGCATCATAGCGTTCATTTTCAATTTCTTTTTTCGACTTCTTTTCTGTAGTTTTCTTTGTATTTGATGACCTTTCTAGTGTATCCATTATTCGCACAGGCTCATCATATATTTCAACCTGAGCAAATAGGCTAGAAAAATTCCAACAACATAAAACTAAAAGGATTACTACTTTACACATGCTGAAACGAGGAGAAACATCATTTGTAAAAATGTACCTTTGATGAAAATAATTTTGATGAACAGACATGGTGTAAAAATACTAGCATTATTTATATTTTTTACTATCCATAAATTGGGATTTTCGCAATTGAACCTAGAAACTATTTTTTTAGAAAATAAGTATGCGGAAAATAAACTAGAAGACATTCAATTCGTACATACAAAATCACAATTTGCAATTTTGAAATCTTCAGATAAAGGGAAAGTAATTAATTTTTATTCAACACAAAATGAGCTTCAACAAACAATTTACTTGTCTTTATTTCAAAAGGAAGCAGTAATAAATACAGATAAATTGAATAATCTTCAATTCTCTAATTTAGATAAACATTTTCTTGTTAGTAATTCTTGTAGCCAGCTATATCGTTATTCAAAATCATGTAATTATCTAATTGGTAATGTAAGTGGAAAATTCACTAGTTTAAGTGATGCAGCGCAATTTTATCCTACTTTTTCGCCGAACGATAAATATATCGCTTTTGTAAAAGGAAACGATTTGTTTTATAAAACTATTGAATCGAATACAGAAACAAAGATAACACAAGATGGAGAATGGAATAAAATAATAAATGGCAAAAGTGATTGGGTATATGAAGAAGAATTAGAATTAAAAAGAGCCTATGAGTGGAATAATGAAAGCAATAGAATTGCCTATTTGAAATTTGATGAAAAAGAAGTAAATGATTTTACGATTCCCATTTATGGCGAAGCACAATATCCTTATCATTTTTCGTATAAATATCCAAAAGTAGGCACACAAAACGCCAAAGTTTCTTTATGGTATTTCGATTTAAAAACAAAAAAAAATACACACATAAAAATCCCTTTTTCGTATGAATATATTCCTCGTATTTATTGGAATAAAAACGAAGTTGTAGCCATGTTACACAATCGCCACCAAGACACATTGCAATTGATTTCGTATAACTTAAAAACAAAACATTGGAAACAATTATACCTTGAAACATCAAATCAATATATTGATATCCCAACTTCCATCCAGTTTCTTACTGATAAATCCTTTTTTATACTTTCAGAAAACGATGGCTTCAATCATATTTATCATTATGACGAAAATGGTAAACATGGTTTGCAAATCACGAATGGAAATTTTGAAGTGTCAAAAATCTATTGCATAGATGAAAAATTAAAAACAATTTACTACCAAAGTAACGAAGGAAATGAGATTGAATCTGCCATATTTAGCGTAAATTATGAAACAAAAGTAAAGACAAAACTATCTGTAAATAATGGAGTTAACGATGCTATATTCTCCAAGGATGCTTCTTTTTTTATTCATACATTTTCCTCGGATACCATTCCTCCATCAGCAAGCATTGTACAAACAAGTTCAAAAAATAATGCAGTTATTTTATCTAATAATACCCTTCAAAAATTGACCTCAAAAATTCCCAAAAAAGAATTTTTAAAATTAAACATAAATGAAAATGAATTAAATGCATGGATGATAAAACCTAATCAATTCGATAGCACTAAAAAATATCCTTTATTGATGTATGTATATGGTGGTCCACATAGCCAAGAAGTAAAGAACAAATGGCCATCAACGTTAGAATTATTTTTTAATTTTTTAGCAGAACAAGGCTATGTTGTAGCTTGTGTTGATAATCGTGGAACAAACGGAAAAGGAAGTGTCTTTAAAAAATCTACCTTTCTGCAATTGGGAAAATTAGAAACTGACGACCAAACCAAAGCTGCAATTTATTTTGGGAATTTACCTTTTATAGATAATAATAAAATGGCCATTTTTGGATGGAGCTATGGTGGATTTATGGCCGCCAATTGTTTGTTTAATTCAAACACTGCGTTTAAAACCGCCATTGCAGTGGCTCCGGTAACCGATTGGAATTTATACGATAATGTTTATACAGAAAGATATATGCGCACGCCTGAGGAGAATCCAAAAGGGTATAGCCAATTTAATCCCATTTCAGCTGCCGAAAAACTAAAAGGAAATTTTATGTTGGTACACGGAACCGCCGATGAAAATGTTCAACTTCAGCATAGTTTAGCACTCATAAAAGCATTGAACGATGCCAATAAGTCTTACCGATTCTATATATATCCGGATGGCGCTCATGGCATTGGAAATAATAAAACTAGATATGATTTGTACCTAAAAATGTTTCAATATTTAAACGAAACCCTTAAATAACATTTTTATTAATAATAGCACAACTAAATGAGCAGTAATATATAACGATAACTTTAACTTTATCGTCCTACCTTTGCAACATTAAAACACGTTTATGCAACGAGCAACTATTTTTGTTCGTCCTACAACTAGTATTTAAAATTAGATAAAAATGAAAAAATTACTATTTACACTCGTATGTATAGGTTGCTTATTTGCAACTACATTTGCACAAGTAGAAAAAACAATTAAAGGTGAAGCCTTATCTGCAGATGAAAAGAAAAAATTAGAAGACACTACCGATGGTTGGAAATTTGGTGGTATTGGTGGCGTTACGTTTAACCAAGCCGGATTTAAAAACTGGGCTGCCGGCGGAACCAACTCTTTCTCATTGTTATTTAACATGCGCTTTTTTGCCGATTACAAAAAAAATAATCACCTTTTACAAATGTGGGCAGCTGCTGAATATGGCTTGCAATTCACCAAAGGTGACCAATATAAAATGCGTAAAAATGCCGATCGTTGGGAAGTTTTTGCAAAGTATGGATATAGAATTTATAAACCACTTTATTTCGCTACTTATGCTGATTTGCGTTCCCAATTTTCCAATTCTTACAATTATACAGATACCGCAAAATATGTAATCTCACGCGCTGCATCTCCTTTGGTTTTTGAAGGTGCTATCGGTTTAGATTATGTACCGGTAAAATATTTTTCATTATTCTTTTCTCCAATTGCCGCTAAAGTAACCTATGTAGCAGCAGATGATATTGCCCAATTAAACACATTCGGAAATATTTATCCATCTAAATTAAAACGAGAATTTGGTGCTGTTTTAATTGCGACATACAAACAAGATTTTTGGAAACAAAATATTAGTATTTTGTCTGTTCTTAAAGTGTATAAAAATTATTTACGTGCTTCAAAAGATCCATTTGATGCCACATTGCCACGCGAAAGCAATGCTCATTACAGAAGAAATTTTGATGTAGATTGGCAAACAACACTCGGATTAAAAGTAAATAAATTTTTATCAGCAAGTGTATTTATGCATTTAATTTGGGATAATGATATTACTTTCCCAACAGATAATCCAAATATAAAAACATCAAAAGTTCAATTTAGAGATATCATTGGCGTAGGTTTGTCCTACCAAATGAATTACAGCAAATCGAAAGGAGCAAAGGCTAAAAAAATATAGTTTTCTCCAAAAAAATAAATCAGAAAAAACCACAGCACTTGTTGTGGTTTTTTTTATTTGTAAAGAAAACTAAACAGCTAACATAATTTAACAATATATCAAATAACATAAGTATTTAGCGTTTTAAATTTGTACCTATTCAAAAATTGAAATATGGAATCTATCGACATAAAAGCATTAAACGAAAAAATCCAGAACGACAGCATTTTTTTAGAAGTTTTAAATAATGAAATCAGCAAATCCATTGTTGGTCAAAAATACATGTTGGAACGTTTGATGATAGCTTTGCTGTCACAAGGACATATTCTTTTAGAAGGTGTTCCTGGTTTGGCAAAAACATTGGCCATCAAATCACTTTCTGATGCCATTGATACTAAATTCTCACGCATACAATTTACACCAGATTTATTGCCAGCAGATATTTTGGGTACAATGATTTATAATCAAGCAAAAGGAAATTTTGAAGTTAAAAAAGGACCAGTTTTTTCAAATTTTTTATTGGCCGATGAAATCAATCGTGCGCCAGCAAAAGTACAAAGCGCCTTATTGCAATCCATGCAAGAACGCATGGTTACATTAGGCGATACTACCTATAAATTGGAAGAACCATTTTTAGTAATGGCAACTCAAAATCCAATAGAACAAGAAGGTACTTACAATTTGCCGGAAGCACAAGTCGATCGCTTTATGTTGAAAGTGAAAATTTCCTATCCGGAATTTGAAGACGAGCGACAAATTATGCGTCAAAATGTAGCCGGCTTAAATCCAAATATTAAACCGGTAATTACTGCTTCCACCATCTTGCAAGCACGTGATACTGTTCGTCAAGTATATATGGATGAAAAAATTGAAAAATATATTTTAGACATCATCTTTGCTACGAGAGATGCTTCAAAATATAAGATTGATAATTTAAAACACCTTATCAGTTATGGTGGTTCGCCACGTGCCAGCATCAGCTTGGCAATGGCTTCTAAAGCGTATGCATTCATCAAAAGACGAGGATATGTGATTCCAGAAGATGTTCGTGCAGTGGCGCATGATGTGTTGCGCCATAGAATTGGTATCACCTACGAAGCTGAAGCAGAAAATATCACCCAAGAACATATTATTGATACGATTTTAAATAGAGTAGAAGTACCTTAACAAAATCTAGATTAGAGAAAAGAGATTGGAAGATGTACAGCTCTCAAATCTTATTTCTATTCATCTCAAATCTATAAAAATGGAAGTAAACGAACTCTTAAAAAAAGTACGAAAAATCGAAATCAAGACTAAAGGCTTGACCAATCATATATTTTCGGGTGAGTATCATTCTGCTTTTAAAGGTCGTGGAATGTCCTTTAGTGAAGTGCGCGAATATCAATATGGCGATGATGTTCGCAACATTGATTGGAATGTAACAGCACGCTTTCAACATCCTTATGTCAAAATATTTGAAGAAGAAAGAGAGCTGACCATTATGATGCTAATTGATGTAAGTAAATCATCTTTTATTGGTACTCAAAATCAACTTAAAAATGAAATTATTGCTGAAATAGCCGGCGTATTGGCGTTTTCTGCTATACAAAATAATGACAAAGTAGGTGTGCTTTTTTTTAGTGATGAAATTGAATTATTTATTCCTCCTAAAAAAGGAAAATCACATATTCTACGTATCATTCGCGAAGTACTCAATTTTGAACCTAAGAGCCATAAAACCAACATATCATTAGCCTTGGAGAATTTCAACAACATGGTGAAACGAAAGAGTATAGCCTTTGTTCTATCTGATTTTTTAGATGATGATTATGCCGATGAATTGCGCCACATTGCCAAGAAACACGATGTTATTGGCATAAAAGTGTATGATAATCTAGATTTAGAATTGCCCAATATTGGTTTATTACAAGTAAAAGATGTAGAAACCGGAAAAACCAAATGGATAGATACCAACCATGCCACAACTAGAACAGCATACGCACAAAGAGCTACTCTATTTGATAAAAATTATGAGAATAGTTTTGTCAAAGCCGGAGCGGATAAATTAAGAATTAATACAGCACAATCTTATGTTCATATATTAATGAACTTCTTTAAAAAACGAGCATAAATTGAAATGTAAATACGAGTAATGAATAAAATTTTACATAAAATACATACAAAAAATAAGTTTCTAAAGAGGAACAGTATGCACTTGTATTTTAGTGTATTTTGTTTTTCTTGTTTACTTATTTTTAATTCAATAAATGTAGTCGCACAAAGTGCAAGTGCTAGCACCAAAGAAAAAGAATATCTAATTGGCGATTGGATTCCGGTAGATTTATTTGTTTCATCGACTGCAAATAATAGAGTGGCATTTCCCAATTTAAAAGATTCTATTTCTGAAACCATTGAAGTTGCCAATTTCACACCTATAGATACTATAAAAAATGGCAATCAATTTGAATATCATCAACTCGTCAACTTAGTTGTTTTTGATACTGGAAAAATAGTACTGCCTCAATTTCAGTTTGTCGTTGAAAACAAAGGCACCTTAGATACCATCACATCGGAACCGATTTTAGTGCACGTTGCCGGTGTAAAAATTGATACCACAAAAGATATTAAAGACATAAAAGAGCCACTAAAAATTCCATATACATTTAAAGAAGTAATGCCTTACATCATCGGTGCTTTATTGCTCACCATTTTAATTGGAGGATTGGTTTGGTATTTTATGTATTATAGAAAGAAAAAACAAAAACCCATTGATGAAAAATATACACTTCCACCACATGTTTGGGCATTTAAAGAATTAGATAAACTCCAGCAAAAAAAATTATGGCAAGGTGGAGAAATTAAAAATTATTATTCCGAATTAACCGATATTGCGCGCACTTATATAGAATTGAGGTATAAAATTCCAGCAATGGAAAAAACAACAGATGAACTGATGTCATCGATGCATAAAGGCATTCTAAAACAAAGTTTAAAAACAGAATTAAATGAAGTATTGATGTTGAGCGATTTCGTGAAATTTGCCAAAGCACAACCCGACTTTATGGATAATGAAAATGCGCTTAAAATTATTAAAGATTTTATTGAGAAAACAAAATTAATTGAAGCAGAGAAAATTGATAAAAACAAACACGCATAAATAATGTAAGCTATTTTAATTTGAATAATGACTAATTTTTTTCCATACACATTTGCACATCCTAATTTCTTTTGGTTATTGTTGTTGTTGCCTATTTTGATGTATTGGTTTTATTATAAACACACCACTTTTTTTCCATCATTTACTATTCCTCAAGAAGGAAATATTTTTTCTGATTCAACTTCATTTAAAATAAAATTATTTAAATATTTACCAGTATTTAAAATTGCCACTTTCGTTTTTCTAGTAATTGCAATGGCAAGACCACAAAGTTCATTATCAGAAAGTGAAATTTCTACACAAGGTATTGACATCGTTTTATCATTAGATATTTCAGGCTCTATGTTGGCAAAAGATTTTGAACCAGATAGATTAGAAGCAGCAAAAAAAGTAGCCATGCAGTTCATTAAAGAACGCAAAAACGATCGAATTGGATTGGTGGTGTTTTCTGGTGAAAGTTTTACGCAATGTCCAATAACCATAAACCATCAAGTACTCTTAAATTTATTTAAAGATATACATAGCGGTATGGTGGAAGATGGCACAGCCATCGGTATGGGCTTGTCCACCGCAGTGGCTCGTTTAAAAGAAAGTAAATCCAAAACTAAAGTGATTATTCTTATGACGGATGGCGTTAATAATATGGGATATATTGACCCATATACTGCTATTAAAATGGCGAAAAGTTTCGACATTCGTGTATATACAATTGGTGTAGGTAAAAACGGTATGGCACCTTATCCGGTGAAAGATCAAAATGGGAAAACATTTTATCAAAATTATCCAGTACAAATAGACGAACCACTTTTGAAAAAAATTGCGACCGAAACCGGTGGAAATTATTTTCGTGCTACCGGAAATAACTCCTTGAAAGATGTGTATAAAAAAATAGATAAATTGGAAAAATCTAAAATTAAAATAAGCAACTATCATCGGAAAAGCGAACGATACCACTTGTTTTTATTTTTAGCATTATTTTGTTTACTGGCAGAATTTATTCTATCTAAAACATACTTTAAATCTATATTGTCATGATAAAATTAAAACAAGAAAATAATTATTTAATCTGATATGCTACGTTTTGAACATAAAGAATTTTTATTCCTGTTGTTATTTATTCCAATAATAATAGCGATCTATTTTTATGTTCAATATCAAACACACCAACAACTTAAAAAAATTGGAAATGTAGATTTGATAAAACGGTTAATGCCGAATAGAAATGAAAAAAAATCTTGGATTAAGTTCATCTTATTTAATTTAATTTTATGTTTATTGATTTTGGCTTTAGCTCAACCACAAATGGGCACCAAAATGGAAAAAGTAGAACGCAAAGGTATTGATGTGATGATTGCTCTCGATGTCTCAAATAGTATGCTGTCGCAAGATATTGCACCTTCTCGTTTGGAAAAATCAAAATTACTCATCCAATCTTTATTAAAGAAATTAGATGGCGATCGCGTTGGCTTAGTCATCTTCGCCGGAAATGCTTATTTGCAAATGCCACTTACGGTTGATTATTCTTCGTTGATGTTGTATTTGAAAGCAATTAATACACAGTCTGTTCCTACTCAAGGAACTGTTATTACTGATGCATTAGAAAAATCGGAAAATGCATTTAACCAAACAGATAAAAAACACAAAGCAATAATAGTCATTACAGATGGTGAAGATCATGAAGAAAATGCTATTGATAAAGCAGAAGAATTAGCCTCTGATGGTACTAAAGTTTTTACGATTGGCGTTGGAACTCCATCTGGTGGAACTATCCCAATATACGACCAATTCGGTAAAATTATTGATACAAAGAAAGATGAAAATGGTCAAGCTATTATTACGAAAACCAACGCTAATATGCTTCAAGCGTTGGCAAAAGCAGGAAATGGAAATTATTATACCTTAGACAATACCAAACAAGTCGCAGATTTTCTTTCAAAAGACATTTCTAAAATTGAAACAAAAACGATTAATGATAAAGTATTCACAGATTTTGTAGAACAATTCCAATATTTCTTGGCTTTAGCATTCTTTTTATTTTTATTGGATATTTTTATTACCTACCGAAAAAAATGGCTCGATATAAAAAATGAAAAATAAAATTGAACATATCAAAGCATTTATACATAAACATAAAACATTATTTATCGTTTTAGGTGTGATAAAGTTTTTAGTTAAAATTGCTATCGTTTTGTTTATGGTTACAAAAGCCAAAAGTGCAGCAGCTCAAACTGCAAATCAATTTTTACGGGAAGGCAATAAATTATATAAAAATCAAAAATACAACAATGCCACAGAAAGTTATGCAAAAGCATTGCAGTTAGCACCCAAAGATGTACGTGCTTATTTTAATCAAGGCGATGCTTTTTATAGACTCAATGAATTGGATAAATCAAAAGATATGTTTGATGCTGTTTCAAAAGCAGCTCTAAATTCTGATATCAAAGCACGTGCCTTTTATAACACTGGAAATATTTTTTATAAACAAGAAAAATATGAAGAAAGCGCCAAAGCGTATAAAGAATCTTTAAAATTAAATCCGAAAGATGTAGATGTTAAGTATAATTTAATGATGGCATTGGCAAAAATTAAAAAGAATAAAAATAACGAGAATAAAAACAATAAGGATAATAAAAATAATAAGGAGAACAAAGACAATAAAAACGATAAGAATCAACAAAATCAGAATAAAAATAATCAGAATAAAAATAATCAAAATCAACAAGGTGCTCAAAATCAACAAGCTCCACCTGGACAAATGAGCAAAGAGCAAGTCGAAAAATTATTAGAAGCCATGAGTGCAGAAGAAGGTAAGGTGCAACAAAAATTGTCCAAAGAAAAAGGGGAAACTAAAAAAGCAAAAGTGCAAAAAGATTGGTAATGCAAACAAATGCTAAACATAAAATATTAAGTAATAAGTTTCTAAAATCTTATGTGTATTTTTTATTAATTACATTCATTTTTTTATTTCCTTATTCTAATATCTATGCACAACAATTCACTGCTTCCGTGGATTATAACCAAGTTCCATTAAATTATACTGTTGATCTAACCTACACTATCGAAGGTGGAAAAGCATCTTCATTTACGCCACCTAAATTTGATGGTTTTGAAGTATATGGTCCATCACAAGGCAATAATATTTCCATTATTAATGGAAGAGTTTCCAAGTCAACAACATTAACCTATACGCTCAAACCCAATAAACAAGGTGCATTTGTGATTGCTTCTGCAACGGCAATCATTAGTGGTAAAGAAATGAAATCAAACAGCGTAAACATTCAGGTAGTTGCTGCTCAAGAACGAAGACGCAGCAACGATCCCTTTCAATCCATGATGGATGAAATGGAAGAAATGCAACGACAAATGATGCAGCAATTTCAACAACCAGCTTATACAGAAGAAGAAATTAAACAATACTTATCAAAAAATTTATTAGTAAAAGTAACACCTGCAAAAACAAGCATTTACCAAGGTGAACAAACCACGCTGTCGTATAAAATCTATTCTCGCGTAACTTGCAATGGAATTGTAGCTACGAAGATGCCAAGTTTTAATGGTTTTTTGAGCGAAGAGTTTATTTTGCCCGAACAACAAGAACCAAAAGTAGAACGTCTTAATGGAGTTGAATATCAAACATTGGAAGTGAAACGCATTACGTTATTTCCACAAAACACTGGAAATATTTCTATCGAACCAATGGAACTTTCTGCCAATGTTTACTTGGGTTTTGAACCATTTGAATATAAATTTAAAAGTAATGCAATTGCATTAACGGTAAAACCATTACCCGAAAAAAATAAACCAAATACATTCAATGGTGCAGTGGGCAAATTTTCTTTTAATGCAGAATATGATAAAACAAAAGTAAATGTTGATGAACCTATTTCTTTAAAGATTACTTACAAAGGAACAGGAAATTTAAAACTGATTACGGCACCAAAATTAGAATTTCCTGACGAATTTGAAGCCTATGAACCTAAAGCAAAAGACGACTACAAAAATAATGGAAACGAGGTTACAGGTGTTAAATCATTCGAATATATTTTAATTCCTCAAGATGGTGGCACCTTTAAATTGCCTAAATATGAATTTGCCTATTTTGATGTAGATAAGCAGGATTATGTGAAATTTATTTTACCTGAAACAACCATAACTGTTAGTGGAAATGCAAAAATAAGTGTGAATGTAGCTAATTTTTTTAAGCGAGAAAAAAAGGATAAACCACGTAGTATTTATGGCATCAAACAGCAATATTTACAACATAAAAATTTTGTGAGAAGCAATACCTTTTGGGGCTTAATTGCTATGCCTACTTTGATAATTATTCTTTCATTTATTTTTAGAACACGAGATTATTCGGATACGGAATTGTTGTTGATGCGAAGAAAAAAAGCAAATGCTATCGCCTTAAAACGGATGTCGATGGCTAAAAAATTATTATATCAAAAAAATGAACAAGGATTTTACAATGAAGTCATTCGCGCATTATGGCATTATTTATCCGATAAATTAGTTATTCCACAAAGCGAATTGTCTAAAGAAAACATTGCCGATAGATTGCAATTTAGAAATGTGCAACATTCAAAAATTGTAGATGTTAAAACAACACTGAACACTTGTGAGCAAGCTTTGTTTTCGCCTGTCGGACAAGAAATGGCAATGCAGCAAACGTATGAAAAAGCCATCGAGTTAATTGTTGACTTAGAAGATGAATTGAAAAAAAATGAAAAATGAAAAAAAATAAAACGTACATATTGTTTTTTATATTCTTCATTTTGATAGAAAACATCTATACACAAAATCTAAAAGATTTGTTTCAAACAGCCAATGTTTATTATAAGAACAAACAATATGAAGAAGCAGAAAAACTGTATCTATTAATTCTTAATAAAGATAAAAACAACGTGAATGTGTATTATAACCTTGGCAATACGTATTTTCATTTAAAACAATTTCCACAGTCAATTTTATATTATGAAAAAGCGAAGAAGTTGCAGCCAGACAATGCACATATTTTACATAATATAGAACATACCAACAATAAAATATTTAACAAAATAGAATTCAGTAAAGAGTTTTTTGTTTCTAAAAAAATTAAAGGATTTGCACACACAAAATCTTCTACATCGTGGAGTATCTATTTAATAGTGGCATTTTGGCTTACTTCCATACTGTTAGCAATCTATTTTTTCCTAAATAAAAAATGGGCTTTTAAGCTTGGTTTGTTTTGCTGCTTTACCTCAATTGTATTTGCCTATTTTACTTATACTACTTATAAAAGTGAATACCGAAATGATTTTGCAATCCTTATGCAATCAAATAGCTATTTACATAAATCACCAGTTGAACAATCCATTTCTAGCGTATTAATTATTGCCGGAACAAAAGTTCAGATTTTAGATACTGATAAAAATTGGTGTAAAATAAAATTACCAAATGACAAAATTGGTTGGATACAAATAGCAACATTGAAATTTATTTAGTACGTAATTCCTATTGTTATCGGCACATAATGTTTGATACTAATTTCAGGTACATCATGATAATATTGACCATTAATGCCTGTTTCAACAACATCTACTTTGTGTTGTAAATGTTGCAATCGGTAGCCAACACCAAAATGAACGGCTATCTTTTTGCCACGTGTTACATATCGTCCACCAATCATAAATTCACCAAATGCTCCGGATGCGCTACTCTTATTGTTTGACGATGGAATATACGATTCAATATGGAAAGCACCACCAATGCGTTGTGAAAGAAAAATATTAAAATCACCGGATAAAAAATATTCTCTAAATTCTGCAAAAATAGGAAATGTGAAAGAATAATAGTTTGGTCCGTTGGTGCCATTCGGTCTGAAATCAATTCCAGCACCAGCACCGATAAAAAACGATGGACGTATTAAAGCACCATGTACTGTTCGAAACATAAAATCAGGCTTGTCGATGCCAACATTCTTTTTTATCGTATTGTTGGGGAATTTCTGTATCAATTTTCCGGCAACATGAATGTTTACGCCCACTTCATTTATTGAAGAATACCGAGTGGTTTTAATATTCTTAATCGAATCTAAATCGATAACAATGTCTTCTTGTGCATGAAGCGTTTGCAACATACATGTCAATAAAATAAACAATATTCGTTGTTTCATGTCTGTTTTTTTTACAAAATTAAAACTATAATTCTTTATTCTTTCTTAAAATGCTAATTTTAAGTTCTGAAATCAAATGCATTTACCCAAATTTATACTTACTGTTTTGATGATAAATATTTTGTATTTATCAGCCCAAAATTTGGAATTTAATGCCAATTGTAAACTAGCCTATCAATCTATTTTTAAACTAAAATTGAATGAAGGGATTCAACTTCTAGAAAAGGAGAAAAAAAATAATGCATCGAACTATATGCCTTATTTTATTGAGAATTATGCCGATTTTTTAAAGTTATTTGTAAATGATAACAAAGCATTATACAATTCGATTGCACCCAAAGTGGAAAAACGCCTAAGTAAGTTGAAAAGTGCCAAAGCCAATTCACCTTATTATTTATACACTCAAGCAGATATGCATTTGCAATGGGCATTTTGTAAATTAAAGTTTGGAGACAATATCAGCGCCATCTTTGAAATAAAAAAAGCACATTCCATGTTGCAAGAAAATCAAAAAAAATATCCAGAATTTAAGCCCAATATAAAGAGTTTAGGATTGTTGCATACCATTTTTGGTGCTATTCCTGATAAATATAAATTTGGAGCCAAACTATTAGGGTTTAAAGGCACCATTGAAGTTGGATTGAAAGAACTGAACAGCGTGTTGCAAGATGAAAATTTTCAATTTAAAGAAGAAACGATTATACTTTATACGTTGTTACTGTTGCATCTAAAAAAAGATGAAACAAATGCATGGAACATGATAGATAAAACAGAAATTACATTAGGAGATAATTTATTAAATTATTTTATCGCAGCCACAGTGGCATCACACACTGGTAAAAATGATCAAGTAATCTCTATCTTATCCGATAAACCTAGCGGAAATGAATATTATTCATTTCCTTTTTTGGATTTTTTATTAGGTAGTGCAAAATTGAATGCATTAGACGAATCAGCGGATGTATCGCTTCAAAAGTTTATTACTCAAAACAAAGGACGTTCGTATCAAAAAGAAGCCTATAGAAAATTAGCTTGGTATTATTTAATGAAAGGTGATGTGGCATTGTACAAAAAAAATATGCAAGAAATTCTTTTGTTGAAAGATGCACCGACAGATGAAGACAAATCTGCCCAAAAAGAAGCAGAAAAAAAAATTATACCCAATAAAGAATTATTAAAAGCACGTGTTTTGTTTGATGGTAACCAATATGAAAAAGCATTGACTATTATGCAAAATATTTCAATCAATCAATTGACAAGAACATTTGATAAAGTGGAATATTATTATCGAAAAGCACGTATTTTAGATGAATTAAATAAAGATACAGATGCGATAAAAAATTACTTAATTGCCATTCAAAAAGGAGAGCAAATAGATTCATATTTAGCAGCGAATGCTTGTATAAAAATTGCGCAAATTTTTGAAAAATCGAAGAAGCCGAATAATGCGGTTTTGTATTATAAAAAAGCACTTACATTGGTTAAAGATGAATATGCAGACAGCATTGACGCAGAAGCAAAAGCCGGATTAAATAGATTGGGAAAATAAATTAATAGATAAAATTAAAGATGATTTCAATTAAAGAAAATATTTCATTAAAACAATACAACACCTTTAATATAGATGTGAACGCCGCACATTTTTGTTGTGTGCAAACATTGGATGAATTGAAATATTTGATTCATAATAAATTGCATCATTTTTCAAGATATTTGTTCATTGGTGGTGGTAGTAATATTTTGTTTTGTTCCGCTTTTGATGGCTTGGTTATTTTAAATAAAATTAAAGGAATTGAAATTAGCAAGGAAGACGAACAGCACGTTTGGATTAAAGCCAATTCTGGTACTACTTGGCATGATTTAGTCTTATTTGCCGTTTCCAATAATTTTGGTGGTATTGAAAACATGTCATTAATTCCGGGAACAGTAGGCGCTGCACCCATGCAAAATATTGGTGCGTATGGAGTAGAACTAAAAGATGTTTTTGAACAACTCACTGCCATTGATATTGGAAATGCGACTATGCAAATTTTTAATAAAGAAGCGTGTGCATTCGGATATAGAGAAAGTATTTTTAAACGACAATTAAAAGATAAATTTTTTATTTATTCTGTTACATTGAAATTATCAAAACATCCAGTAATAAATAGTGCTTACGGTGACATTCAAAAAGTTTTAGAAGCGAAAAATATTCATACTCCAAATATTCAAGATATTTCCGATGCAGTTATTTTTATACGTCAAAGTAAATTACCAGATCCAAATGTGTTAGGCAATGCAGGTAGTTTTTTTAAAAATCCGGAAGTGGAATCCTCGATCGTAACAGAACTCACTCAGCAATATCCAACAATGCCTAAGTATAACTTGCCGAATGGTCATTTTAAAATTCCGGCGGCTTGGTTAATTGAGCAATGTGGCTGGAAAGGCAAGCGAATTGGAAATACTGGAAATCATTCAAAACAAGCTTTGGTGATTGTTAATTATGGCAATGCAAAAGGCCATGAAATTTGGCAACATGCCCAAAATGTACAGCAAACCGTTAAAAAGAAATTTGGGATTCATCTAGAAATGGAAGTGAACCAAATACAATAAAAAAACGGTTGAATTTTAGTTCAACCGCCGATTTTATGAGTTCCCGAATTTCTATTCGTATTTATTTTTAACGCCCAATCTTTTCTTTGTTGCTTTATCTACTTGATCCACTTTTTTGTTCATGTCAATTCCGGGTGGTTTCACTTTTGCCGGTTTTGGAGCAGCAACCTTGGATGCATTTTTCTTATCTTTGTTAGCTTGCATTTTAGCCTTTTGAAAGTTATAACCAATCTCCACATTTAAGCCTAAAAAATAATTTTTCGATTTTTTATAATCAGGATGCACTTTAAAGTTAGAAGCATTAATGTCATTTAACCCGATTTTTGTTTCTAAGGCAAAGCCCATGTACATATTATTGTTGAAAATATAATCAAATCCAAATTTGATGACACCCACACCTTGAATCATTTTAAAATATTCTTTGTAATTATCGCTTTGGTTAGGCGTGTAAGCCGGAAATCCTCCAATACTTGGATCTATTGGATAACCCATGTTGGTTGTGTTTCCACTGGCATTGGTAATTTTATATTTCATTTGTGCATTTATCAAAAAATCAGTTTCAAAACCAACCAATAATTTCATTCTAAAATGAAATTGATCGTCTTTAACTCTGATATGTGCTTTTTGTCCGGCCAATAAAGGAGCGAAACGATAAAGAACACCAAAACCCATGTATTTAAAATCTACATTTTTTTCATGCATTCCAATTAATGCAGGATATTTTTTCCACTTAAATTCATCTTTGTATTTTTGTCCTTCTTGACAAAAATTTGCAAATGCAACGATTCCGTGTTGTTCTTTAAAATTGTATCCACCTTGAACAAACACATGATAACTGAATTTTGGTTTATAATCTAACTCTTTACTGTTTTCTGCAAGAAAATAAGTGTTTTGAGCCAGCATATACGATAAACCAGGTGTTACGCCAGCACTTATGCTACCACCTTTTTGCGCCATTAACGGAGTCGTTAATAAAACAAATAAAAATAGAATTGTAAAATTAATTAGTTTCATGAGAAAAATATTATTACTGATTAAACATGAAATTAAATAAACTTCATGTATTTTTACTTTCCATCAAAGATAAGGATAAATACGCATAAATTAGATTAAATAATAAATGTCAAAGAAGAAAAGCACATTAAGTAAATCCACATTAATTCGAAGCATACAATGTTCTAAGTCGCTTTATCTATATAAAAATCATTATAATTTACGTGATAAACCAGATACTGTTCAGCAACAACGATTTGACCGCGGACATCGTGTGGGGAAATTAGCACATCAACTTTTTCCTAATGGGAAAGATTGTTCTCCACCAAATCCATTTAGTTATGATGCCTCTATTGCAGCCACTAAATTATTGATACAGCAACAATTTCCTGTTATTTATGAAGCTGCTTTTAAGTACAATGGTATTATCGTTGCCTTAGATTTGCTGACTTTTAATAATGGGAAATGGTACGCACACGAAGTGAAAAGTTCATTCAGAATTTCTAATACGTACTTGCTGGATGCTGCCATTCAATATTATGTCATTACTAAAAGTGGCTTGGATCTAGAAGATTTTTCAATTGTAAATATTGACAATGAATATGTGTTTGATGAAACGTTGGATGTTACGAAATATTTTAAATCAACTTCGGTTTTAAATGAAATTATTGAACGTATTCCATTTGTAGAAAAAACAATAGATGCTGCGATTGATACATTAGAAAAATCATGCATTCCAGATATTCCAATCGGTGCACATTGCACAAAGCCATATCCTTGCGATTATCAAGGATATTGTTGGGCAACAATTCCTCAAAATTCAATTTGGTATTTGCCCGGAATTTCGATGCAAGAGAAAAGTAACTTTGTAGAGAAAGGCATTCATTCCATTTTTGATATTAATGAAACAGATACGTTGAATGAACGACAAACCATCATTATTCAATCTTATCAAACCCAACAAATACACTTAAATGTCGAGAGGTTGCAAGCATTTACGAATGCATTGCAATTTCCGGCTTATTATTTTGATATCGAAGCATTTCAACCTGCCATTCCTATTTTTAAAAATACAAAACCTTATGAACGTGTTCCTTTTTTGTATTCCTTACACTACAAAGAAAGTGCAGAAAGTGAACTTAAACATATTTGTTATATTTCACCAGTTGGTAGTGATGACAGAATAAATTTTATAGAACATTTTTTAAATGCTACCCAAAATACAGGGCAAATACTTGTGTTTAATACGCTGATGGAAAAAGGAATTTTATTTAGGATGATGCATGATTTTCCACAATACAAGAAAGATATTTTAGAACGAATTAATAGAATTATTGATATCGAAATTCCTTTTAAAGAAATGTATTATTATCATCCGAATCAGCAAGGTAGTTTTTCACTTAAAGCCATTGGCAATGCGATGTTACAACGCAATGAATTTTCAAAAAGCCAAGTGAAAGATGGAGAAGAAGCCATGGCACTTTATAATGAACTTTTTTATTGGGAAAATAAACAGGATATCAACGACAAATTACAACAGTTAAAAACATACTGCTACACAGATACGTATGTGTTATATGAAATTGTAGAAGCATTAAAAAAAATTACTGATTGATATTTTATAACGTACTTATTTTCCTTTTTTTTTAAAAATGTATATCTTCAAATATGCAAAAACCAACTACGCAAGCCGAAGCATTTATTTACTATACTGTATGGATGGATATAGAAATGCTTGATTTAATTTTAAATGATGAGATTGAATATGATGTGACCAATAAAACAGAATTTATATCTAAATTAGGAAGCACATTTGAATTACTACAATCAAATGGCAATACAAGTTTGGGAGCACATGCTGGCTTTTGTGGATCTAAAATTTGTGATAATTCCTGCTGCAGCGGTTATACGTTTATTTCAAATAAATCAAAACATCATTTTAATCTAATTTTAAAAGCTAAAAACGGAACAATTGTAGAATTGTTTGAATGTAATGATTTTGAAATTATCAATGAAAAAATACAAAAAACCCTAGAAGAATTTCCGTTTAATGCTATTTCCTATAAATATGGATACTCAAGTGATATACTTTAAAATGCATATAAAAAAAACGCACGTTTCCGTGAGTTCCTAATCTATATTTTTCAATTATGCCAATTCTGGAATAACCAATGTTTGTCCCGGATAAATTTTATCAGGATCAGATAACATAGGTTTGTTGGCTTCAAATATTTTTGGATATTTGTTCGCATCACCATACATTTCTTTCGCTATTTTAGAAAGGGTATCTCCTGATTTTACTTGATAAAATTGTTTTTCAGGTGCAGCGGTTTCTTGCACTGGAGCCGCATCCACATTTTTAATTAAAATGACTAATTGATCATCTACCGCATCCACACCTTCAATATTTGCCACTGTGGCAATGATGCGCTGACGTGCTTCGCGGCTATCAACTTGTCCACTTAATGTTACTTTGTCATTTTCATCTACTGATACTGTAACACCTGGTTGCAATAAGCCAAACTTATTTAAGTGATCCAATACTTTTTGTTGTTTTTCTTCTAGTGTTTCTTTATGTCCGAAAACTTTTTCACCTACACCTTTAATAAAAGATAATAATCCCATTTTTTTGTTTTTTAATCGTTTAATAAATTTTGTACGATAAATGTAAACATAATAGTTGGAAATTTAGTTCCAATTTATTGAAAATAAACGCATTGTAAAATAGTTTAATGTATGACTTAGTGGATTAAAACAAACTTTAATTTGGCCGTTTCCTTTTTTCCATTTCCTTTGCAAAGTGCATAATATACACCACTTGCAGCTCGATTGCCATTTATTAAATTGCCATCCCAAGTAGCTTGTCCGCCGTTGGCGGTGGTTTCATATACTAAATTCCCGCTGACATCTACAATTTTTACATTACAATTATTAGGAATGCCTTTAAATGCAATGACTCCAGAATAATCCGCACGCACTGGATTGGGATATACAAATGCGGCTTCGCTTTCTGATGTAGTCAATGTTGCATCTGCACGAAAAGAACAGATTCCTTTATCGGTGCCAATAAAAACATCGCCAGTTTGCGGACGAATCGCAATGGAACGAATCGTATTCGACAATAAAGGTGATGATGTTGCATTAAAATAATGAATCGTTTTAGAGCCTTCTGGACTGACTAAAAAAATGCCATTATTGGTGCCTATCCATTTGCGGTTAGCCGCATCAATAGCAATGCAATTTATGACCTCATCTTCTAACAAATAATCGCAAAATTCACTTCCATCCTTTCTGTCAATACAAATTTGTTCAGCTTCGCAGGCAAATTCTGAAACATACGCTGCACAACCAATAATTGCTATACCTTGCGAGGTGCCTAACCAAATAATTCCTTCGGCATCTTTTACCATGCAATTCACATTGTTTACCGGTAAATTTCCGTAACCACTTCCAGCCGCTAAATTATAAAATTGGTCATCCGATTTGTCGTCAATATCATTTCCATAATTCAAAATAACCAAACCACCACTTCCATCTTCTTTGGCCACCCAAATTTGATTATAATCATCCACGACCACATCTTTATTTAATTTACCATTTAAAAATCCGGAATTAAAATAAACATATTCACCATTGGTTTTTCTGCATATTAATGGAGCATTGGAATAGGCATTAGAAAACCACATATTGCCTTGTGCATCTAAATCAGCACCGGTAATGCGAAAGGATTCGTTGATGTTGGGTGCATATTTTTGTATTTTAAATGAATTATTCGAAGGATTAAATTCAAGAATTCCACCTTCAGAATAACCGGCAGCACCGAAAATTACTTTGTTTTCTTGAGGCAATGTTTTTACCACCGCAATTTGTGTAAATGAATCTAAAGTGGGATGCTGGTATTGTAAATAAGATTCCCAATCGTAATCATCACATTTATAAAAGAAATTATTAGGTGCTAAGTTTGTCGGATTCCAACCGTTGCCAATAGTGGAACTACTTACCCACAATGTTTCATTTAAAAAATCCATTTCTTTATTGGCAATGGAAGATGGTCCATTGGGAATAATAGCCATATAGTTATTCTCAATTTTTTGAACCAAGCCTCTGAATAAATCGGCATACCAAATCTTTCCATTTTTATCTTGTAATATTTGTAAAGGCCTAGACATATTGGCTACGCCAGAAAAAAAAGTGAACGTAGTTCCATTCCAAACGCCAATTCTTCCATCTACATAGTTACTGCCTATTTTCTGTTGTTGAGCCACTAAAAGTTGTCCGTTTGAATTATTCAGTTGCATACTTTCCCAATTGGGTTCCGTAAAGATTGCAGACCAATTCACACCGTCAAATTGATAAATAGTATTTCCTACGGAAGCAATTATTTTTCCTTGAAATGGAGTGATTGCAGATGCATTATTTTGCGGTATGCCAATACTGTATTTTATCCAATTATTGTAGTCTAATAAGTTGACATTCGGAGCAATGATTCCTTTAACAATGCCAGATTGAGTAGCAGCATAAATAGCATTTTCATCGGCCCAAATGGCATTTACACGCATAGGCTGAACGCCATCATTAAATGGATAGGATTCTGCTACTTCTTTTTTAGTTAAGTCAATTTTTACAATACCAAATCCAGTGGCAATATAAGCAATGCCTTGAGTGCAAAAAATAGATTGAATGCTTTTGTCACCAATAATAGAGGCATTTTTTAAATAAGGAATATTGGATATTTTTCCATGGTGAATTAAATCTATGTCTGAATTTTTATATGCGATGACTAAGGTAGAAGTAGCTGTATCATAGCCAACTTGTGACGGCATCACATCTGCTAAACCACTTACTTTGGTATATTTTTCAGTAAAATGATTATCTGCATTTACACCAATTACGCCATATTCACAAGCAGCATAAATATAGTCTTTGCTTTGGCAAACAGAAATGGCATTGCTCAATGGTAAATGTGCCGTCCAAGTGCCTAATGCAACATTTTGTGCGTTGGAAACCAACACAAATGCCATTAAATAAATGAAAATACTATTTTTAAAATCCGTTTTTGTATTCATACGTAATCGAACTAAAATTAAGAAAATAAATTGCCATAACTATAGTAAAAATGAAATTTAATTGTATTCTGCAAAGTAGGTTCGATAGATAAATTTTAATGGATATGATAAAATTAGCTGCAAAATCATTCAAGATATTAATTAATAAAGGTTAATTCATGTGTTGAATCAATTAAATATCTTATTTTTGCCCATTATTTTAACAGAAAATTTCAATATGCGCAAAACAGTATTATGTTTATGGATGCTTCTTTTCTCAGCGACCGTTATGTTCGCTGAAGATACAATTCCACCTAAAAAAATTTCCGCTCAAGTAAAAAAACGAATCACATCTGCCAAAGATAGATTGGTAATTGAGTTAGCAATGATGAATGCATTTATAAAAAAAGATGGCGTAACCGTTCCTAATGATTTTAAATTACAAGGTTTCAATCGTGGTATCAATGTATATTTTATGTACGATATTTTATTGGGTAAAAAATCAAAACCGCGTCATTTTAGTATAGCGCCCGGAATTGGCGTTGGCTCTGAAAATTACTATTTTAAAAAATATGGAATGAGTTGGCATCGTGATACGATTACACGTTTTTATGCTTTAGGAGATTCTATCAGTTCTAAAAAATCAAAATTGAATATGACGTATATCGATATTCCCATTGAATTTCGATACCGTTCTGCTCCAAATAAAAAAACAGGCATGAGTTGGAAAATTGCAGTTGGATTTAAGCTTGGATTCTTAGTAGGCAGCAAATGGAAATACAAAGGAGAAGATCCGTATAAAAATGATGGTGAGCAAATTACATTTAAAGATATTAAAGTGGCGAATATGAGTAAATTTAGATATGGTCCCACCATTCGTGGTGGATATGGTCCATTAAGTTTATTTTGTTATTATTCTATCGGAAGTGCATTTGCTACTAACAAAGGGCCTAAGTTTAATCCGATTGTGTTTGGCTTATCTATAAACGGATTGTAATATAAAGTGGATGAGCTATTAAAGATAATTGAAATACTCTCAAATCTCAATATCTCAAGTTTCAACATCTAACATGCCTAATCCATTTAAAAATATTCAAGGACAAACAGCTTGGCGCGCACCATCCAATATAGCATTGGTAAAATATTGGGGCAAATATGGCGTTCAGTTGCCTCGAAATGCTTCTATTAGTTTTACGTTGAATAATGCTCACACGGAAACTTCCGTAAAATATATTGCCAAAACAACTTCAACGAAGCAAATAGAGTTGAAGTTTTTTTTTGAAGGGAAAGAACATCCAAAATTTGCCGAGAAAATTCAACAATTTTTAGAGAGCATTATTGTCTATTTTCCTTTCTTGCCTTATTTTTCTTATGAAATACACTCCTCAAATTCCTTTCCACATTCTACCGGAATAGCGAGTTCTGCTTCGTCGATGGCTGCATTGGCATTGTGTTTAACATCTATTGAAAATGAATTGGATGGAGGCATGTATCCGTCTTTATTTTTTGAAAAAGCGAGTACCATTGCACGCTTAGGTTCTGGCAGTGCCTGTCGTTCCGTTTATCCATATTTGGCAGTTTGGGGCAAACATAAGCAGATTCAATTTTCATCCAATGAACATGCTATCCCATTTGAACAAGAAGTACATCCCATTTTTAAATCATTTAAAGATGCCATCTTAATTGTATCGAGTGATGAGAAATCGGTATCCAGTAGAGCTGGTCATGCATTAATGGATGGAAACCCATTTGCTGAAAGCCGCTATTTACAAGCAAATCACCATTTACAACAGTTTCAATCTTGTTTAAAAGTTGGCGATTTGGAACAATTTGGAGAAATAGTTGAGAACGAAGCACTTACATTACATGCTTTAATGATGTGTAGTACGCCGTCGTATATGTTGATGTTGCCTAATACGCTGAAAATTATTGATTTAATAAAAACCTACCGTAAAGAAAAAGCCGTACCTTTGTATTATACTTTAGACGCAGGACCAAATGTGCACTTGTTGTATCCTTCAGAAAATGCGGTTGAAGTAGAAGCGTTTATCAACCAAACGTTATTGTCTTATTGTGAAAATCAAAAAGTAATTTTTGATGAAGTAGGCAAAGGACCGATAAAGTTGAAATAACGTTTTTTTGAGATATGAAAGTATGAAACAACACGAGCAATCTTTCAATTCAAAAATTCTCTTATTTGGAGAATATAGTATCATCCAAGATTCTATGGGATTGACATTGCCATACAATGAGTTCAAAGGCAAATTAACCTATGACACTGCAGCCATCAATGAACATTTTGTTACAGAATCAAATGATCATCTGAATGATTTTGCCAATTATTTGCAACACTTAATCGATACACAACAACTTGCCGTAGTTTTTGATATTCAAGCATTCAAAACAGATATAAAAAAAGGCATTTATTTCCAATCGTCCATTCCACAAGGATTTGGAGTAGGCAGTAGTGGTGCATTGGTGGCAGCCGTTTACGGAAAATATGTAGCGCATAAAATCGACTTTGAAAATGCACCTAACAAACAAGCTATTTTAGAACTAAAGGCTGTTTTTGCCAAAATGGAATCTCATTTTCATGGCAATAGTTCTGGAGTCGATCCGTTGATTTGTTATTTAAATTTACCTTTATTGATAAAAGGAAAAGATGGCATTGAGCCGGTAAAAATCAGCTTGAACAATGAAGGAAAAGGAGCTATCTTTTTAATAGATACTGGAATTGCTCGCAGTACGGAACCATTGGTAAAATATTATATGCAACGCATGGAAGAACCTACATTCCGTGAGTTTGTGGACAAGCAATTAAAGCCATTTGCCAATAACTGTATTCAAGCATTTTTAGATGGCGATAAAGAAACGCTCTTCGCGTATATGAAGTTGTTGTCGAATTTTCAATTTGAACATTTTAAACCGATGATACCCAAACTGTTTAATAAAATGTGGAAACGCGGATTAGATAGTGGCGAATATTATTTAAAACTTTGTGGCGCTGGTGGTGGCGGATTTATTTTAGGTTTTACCAAAAATTATGAACTCACTAAAAAACAACTAAAAGGGCAGAACTTAGAGTTGTTGTGTAGTATTTAATCTTGTTTTAAAAACAATCACTCCGAACTTTTTATTTCCTCATTATCTTTTATGGTTTGCGACAATAATAGCAATCCTAAAATAGCTGAAAGCGTGGAGCCGATGATGATGGAAAGCCTAGCAATATTGGCACTTTCCGCATCTTTAAAAGAAAGTGCAGCAAAAAATAATGACATAGTAAATCCAATTCCTGCCAATAAACTCACCGCGAAAATATCTTTAATGTCGGAGCCATCTTGTAGTTCGCACCATTTTAATTTGACACTCAAAAATACCAATAAACTAATGCCAATTGGTTTGCCCAATAATAAGGCTAAAATGATTCCTAAACTCAAAGGTGAAAACAAGTGACTAATGCTATCTGCGGATAAGAGTATAGTCGTATTTGCCAATGCAAAAATGGGTAATATAAAATAACTCACCGGTTGATGTAAGACACGTTCGTATTTTTCAATTTTTCCAAGCGGAATAAATAAGGCAGCTAATACGCCGGCAATGGTGGCATGTACGCCGGATTTATAAACAAAATACCACAAGAAAATAATTGGAATAAAATAATATATAAATGAACGAGCTTTAAGTTTATTAATTGTAAATAATATTACCAATACAATTGTTGAATAAAGTAAATAATTAAGTTGTATATCGTTGGTGTAAAAAATAGCGATGATTAAAATGCCACCTAAATCATCTATAATAGCTAAAGCAGTAAGAAATATTTTTAATGACATTGGCACACGATTGCCTAATAACGATAGCACACCTAATGAAAAAGCAATGTCTGTAGCCGTTGGAATAGCCCAGCCATGTGCTTGTGCTGAGTGGTGGTTAAACAAGATATATATTAAAGCCGGAAATAACATACCACCAGCAGCACCTAAAATGGGTAACAATGATTTTCGAATGGAGGATAATTCACCAATCATCATTTCGCGTTTGATTTCCATACCTACTAAAAAGAAAAATAGGGCCATTAGTAAGTCATTAATCCAATGTTCTAAATGCATGGAGATAAAACTGTTTCCAAGTTCGATATGCCAAAAATGCAAATAGGTATCTCCAAAATTACTGTTGGAAATACTAATTGATACGATGGTGGCAAGAATTAATAAAACACCACCTAATTTTCCACTTTCAGAAAGTTTTTTAATCGTGCTGATTATAGGCTGAATAAATATTGGACGTTTGCTTGGTTTTGACATCTTTAAAAATCAAAAATAAATGAACAAAATCAAGCTTAAATATAAAAAATATGCTTGTATTTTTTATGAAATATAAAATTAGAGTTGTTGCAAAATGGCAAGTAATTCTTTTGCATTATTTGCCACATACGTAGGATTCGATTTTTCTAATTCATCATTACTGCCGAAGCCATACAACACCGCAATGCTTTTTATTTGATGATGATGTGCCGCTTCTATATCACTGTGTCGATCGCCAATCATGACTACTTTATTTTTATTGCATATATTTTCTTCTTGTAAAATGAGTTCAATCATGCGCTCTTTGGTGGTGATATTTTTTGCTTCGTTATAATGTTGTAATTGGCTAAAGAAATCTCTTATTTTAAAGTGTTTTAAAATTTCGTGTGCCATATTGCCTTTGTGTGTAGCGATATGTAATGTGTTTTTTAATTCGTGTAATTGGTGTAATACGTCGAACATATCTTTGTACAAATAATTCTCAAAGGCGCCACCCAATTCGTTGTAATATTTGCGATACGTTTGAATGGCAAAATTAGCTTCAGAAGTGGATAAATGGTAGTGTTGTTCGAAAACAATGCGAAGTGGTGGTCCAATCAAAGTTTTCAAAACATCATTGCTTGGAATTGGGATGTTCAGGTGTTGAAAGGTATAACGATAGCCATTAAAAATGCCCACTTCTGGGTTGGAAATGGTACCATCTAAATCAAAAATAAAATGATACATTAAGCGCCTAACATTTCTTTTACCATAGCAGAAATGCGTGCACCTTCGGCTTGTCCGGCTACATTTTTAGACACCATACCAATTACTTTTCCCATATCTTTTACGGAACTTGCACCAGTTACTGATATTGCATCTTGCACGATTGTTTTCAATGCTTCATCGTCTAATTGTTTGGGTAAATAAGCAACTAATACATCCATTTCTTCTTTTTCTCTTGCGGCTAATTCCGGTCGATTTTCTTTAGTGAAAATTTCAAAAGATTCTTTACGTTGATTGTATAATTTCTGTAAGATTTTGATTTCTTGCTCAGTGGTAATTTCACCGCTTGCCCCTTTTTCTGTTTTTGCAATTAAGAAAGCCGCTTTGATTGCTTTAATAGTGCGTAATTTTACTTCATTTTTAGCAAGCATGGCTTCTTTTAATTCGGTATTGATATTTTGGTCTAATGACATACTTTTAAGATTTAAGATTTGAGATTTAGGATTTGAGATTTAATTCCATTTATTGTACTTCTTCATAGTCGATGAGTTCTGCATCGTTGAATTTTGAAGTGGTTGGATTATTTGTGGATGTATTTTGTGGATGTTGAAAATTTTGTTGTTTGGGTGCCGGATTAATTTGTTCTTCTTGAGGATTAAATTGCGCCCAAATCATCTTTACAAGTTTATATCCTGCAATAAAAATGATGATGTATTTTAATAAACGAACCATAGTGTAAAAATAATTGATTAACGTTAGATACAACATTAAATAAGTGCAAAAAGTTCAGTTATAGTTGACTAATCTTTTTCCCAAATTGTTTTGATTAATACGGCATCTTTATTGAAAGTAGGACATTTTCCATCGCCTGTTCCTGCAATTCCACCACTTGGCAAGCAGATAGTATTACAATCAGCATCTATTAATTTATTAAACATATCACAGCATGCAGCATTTAGAAGGTAACAAACTTGATTATCAAAATAATATTGATAGATACCGATTACTTCCGTAGAATCGCCTTTTGCTTTATAGGTTTCTATTTTTTCTAAAACACAATAGGAAACATCATAAGAAATTTTCTTATCGCAAGCAGATAATAAAAATAAACTCAATAATAGCACACATAGCTGTTTCATATAAATATTTACTATGCAAAGTATGATAAAAAGCCGATTAAATCAACTCAAAACTTCTGCTTACAAACTTAGTTAATGCTTCGCCTTTTAGCATATTTTGCGACAATAAAGCTAAGTCATATAATTGTTTGATGTGTTTTTCTTGATGTGTGGCATCTTCATCCAAAATCTTCGCATTGATTGGGTGATTGGTATTGATTACTAAATTTAATTTTTCGTCCATACCACCAAACATAAACGGCGAACCGCCACCCATTTTTTGCATTTCAGCCATGCGTCGCATAAATTCATTTCTGGTAATTACAATTGGCGCATCATTAGGAGAAAGTGCTTTTAGTTCTATATCAGCTTTCGTTTTTTCTACATTTGTTTCAAATAATCCTTTTAATTTTTCTTCTTGTTCCTTAGATAGAACCGAAGTGGCTTCTTCCTCTTTAGGAATTAAATTAGAAACGATGTCAGCATCAACGCGCTTAAATTGTATTTTTTCATTTTTATCTTCTGATGCTACGCTGTTTTTCATTTCTATTTGTTGCATAAAATGATTGTCAATCATTGTATCCAATTTTACTACTTCATAACCACGTTCTTTGGTTTGTTCAATATAGCTGTGTTGCTCTTCTTCATCAGTAGTATAAAGCACTACAATATTGCCATCTTTATCCGTTTGGTTAGTGGCAATTTTTTCTTTTAATTCTGCCAATGTATAAAAATTATTTCCAATAGTTGGATACAAAGCAAAAGCATTACTGCGCTCATAAAATTTTTCATCGCTAATCATTCCGTATTTTACAAACAAGCCAATATCACTCCATTTTTCTTCAAATTGTTTTCTATCGTTATTAAAGATTTCTTGCAATTTATCTGATACTTTTTTAGAAATATGTTGATTGATTTTTTTCACATTGGCATCGCTTTGCAAATACGAACGCGAAACGTTTAATGGAATATCCGGCGAATCGATAACGCCATGTAATAAGGTTAAATATTCCGGAACAATTTCGCCTACATTATCGGTTACAAAAACTTGATTGCAATACAACTGAATCTTATCTTTTTGCACTTCAAAATTCTTTTTCAATTTTGGAAAATACAAGATTCCGGTTAAGTTAAACGGATAATCTACATTGAGGTGAATCCAGAACAATGGTTCCTCAAAATTCATCGGATATAACTCGCGATAGAAATTTTTATAATCTTCATCTGTTAACGATGAAGGCGTTTTTGTCCAAGCCGGATTAGTATTATTTATAATTTCTGCTTCTAATGGTTTCTCTGCTTTTTTATCTTCCTCATTTTGCCATTTAAACCCAAATTGAATAGGAATAGGTAAGAATTTGCAATATTTATTCAGCAAAGATTTAATGCGATGTTCTTCTAAAAATTCCATTGAATCTTCGGCAATGTGTAAAATGATTTCAGTGCCACGTTGTTCTCTCTCAATTTCTTCTAAAGTAAACGCTGTTGAGCCATCGCAAGTCCATTTTATGGCTGGTTCCTCTTTATACGATTTAGTGTTGATTTCCACTTTTTCCGCTACCATAAATGCCGAATAAAATCCTAACCCGAAATGCCCAATGATAGCATTAGAATCGGTATTTTTTAATTTTTCTACAAATTCACCAGCAGAAGAAAATGCAATCTGGTTGATGTATTTTTTCACTTCATCGGCTGTCATGCCTAAGCCTTTGTCGGCAATGGTTACTGTTTTATTTTCTTTGTCAATAGAAATTTGAATGGTCATATCACCCAAATCGCCCTTGGCTTCACCTAATTGCGCTAAGCCTTTTAATTTTTTAGTAGCATCCACCGCGTTAGACACCAATTCGCGCAAGAATATTTCGTGGTCAGAATATAAGAATTTTTTGATGATGGGAAATATGTTTTCCGTTTGCACATTAATTTTTCCGGTTTCCATATAGAAATTAAGATTTATAAATTATGAATTAAGATTTACACTGTTGTTTCAATAATTATTCCAATAGAATATAACTGACAAGATGGCATTTATTATTAATCCATCCGCTTAAAAATTCTACAGCCATGGTTCGTGTCTTCACGAAACATTACATCCGTGGTTTGTGTCTTCACGAAACACAATAGCGTTCGGAATACCACATTAGAGATAAACGATATAGTCAAACGTCATTCCCTTGCAAAAGGGAATCTCGTAGAAATAATTCCATAGCCGTAATAAATTTACTTTGGATTGGTGGACCAAACGGCTGCTTCCGTTACAAAGCCTACATTTCGAAGTTCCAACATTGCTATTATTAGATGAGCAATATCTTGTGCTTCTAATTTTGTGTTACTAAACTCACGTTTTGGTCGGTTAGAATTGACTACGAAATTCGTTTGTACTTCACTTGGATGTAACATCATCACTCTGACATTATATGGCCTTAGTTCTTCTCTCCAACATTCTGTCATGCCACGCAATGCCCATTTGGAAGTGCTATAAGCTGTGCCATTTTGATGACCACGTAACCCTGAAGTAGATGCAATATTTATGATGTTGCCACTTTGTTGTTTTATAAAATGTTTAGCACACTCTCTACCACAAAGCATGGCACCGGTTACATTTGTTTCTAATATGGCTTTAAATTTATCTACATCGATATTTTGTAATAAATCAAAATAGCCAAATCCTGCATTATTGATTAAAACATCTAAGCCATTCATTTGTTTAATGGCATTTTTTACCAATTTTATTGCTTCATTTTCTTTGGTCACATCGGCAACAATAGGTATAGCGCCAATTTGTTGAGCTGCTTCCAAAAGTGATTTTTTATTTCTACCACAGATTACCACTTGTGCTCCTTTTTTTACTAATAATTCTGCTGCGGCCAAGCCAATGCCGGAACTTCCACCAGTGATAATAATTTTAGCACCTTTTATTTTCATGTCTCCTTTTTTTAGAAGTTTATAAATTATTGAAGTTGTATGCAATGCATAAAACATCCATTCTACAAAAATAAAAAAAACACGACTAAAAGTCGTGTTTTAATTTTTTATTGCAGAACGAGTTTATTTATTTTCTTCGTAAGTGAATGCAATTCCTTTTTTAAGAGATTGGTTCGCGGATGCAATGCTAGCAATACCGCCACCATAGCCACCCCAGCCACCACCACTGCTCTTAGACTCTGACATCATATACACAAATGGTGCACCCATTTCTGCTGCAGATTCTAATAGTTTTTTATTTGCTTTTTTGTCAGATTTTGAACCGCTAAAACCGCCAGTGCTTTTGCCTTTCACATCACCTAATTTTTTCAATCCGATAATTTCAGATTTATCTAAAAGTATTTCTACTTTTTCCCAATCTTCTTTTCCGATAATGACAATTTTTTCTGAGATGGTTTCACTTCTTCCGCTGGAATATTGTATTTTATCTACAGCTTTCTTGCCAATGGTTTGTTCCGCATCTTCACCTTCGTATTTAAATACAACAATGAATTCTTCTACGCGTATAACTTTGCCATCAATTTCTTTTCCTGAATGTAGGAAGATTTTGTCTGCTGCAAATGCTGAGACCATCGCAATTGCAAGGAATAATGTAGTTAGTGTCTTTTTCATAGTAAATAATTATTTAGTTATCAAATTTAATAAACATTTTAAATTATACAAGAGATATACCAAAATTTATGCCAAATTGTTTCTTGTATTGCAAATTTATTTAATGTAGTTGTTGTACGTTATCCGTACTAACACGTATTTATTTACTATTACTAACTCAAAGCTATATTTTTAAACAAATGAGATTAAAAAGTTTTAAATTGTGGAACTAATAGTAAAAAGCTATTGTTTTAAACCATATTGTTTAATTATCAAAAATCATACACATGACTTATGCATTACTAGGGTTAATTGTATTAACCATTTTCTTGTCCTTTGTAACGGTGCAACAAGGAACAGTTGCCGTAATTACTATCTTTGGTAAATATCAACGAATTTTAAATCCGGGATTAAATATGAAAATCCCATTTTTTGAACAAATTTACAGACGTATATCTATTCAGAATCGTTCGGTAGAATTAGAGTTCCAAGCTATTACATCAGACCAAGCAAACGTATATTTTAAAGCAATGTTGCTTTATTCAGTTGTGAATACCGAAGAAAATACGATTAAAAATGTAGCTTTTAAGTTTATAGATGAACGCAATTTAATGCAAGCATTGGTGCGTACTATCGAAGGATCTATTCGTGGATTTGTGGCTACAAAAAGACAAGCAGAAGTATTGTCATTACGAAAAGAAATTGTAGAAGATGTGAAAGACCAAATAGACCAAACCTTAGAAGCTTGGGGTTATCATTTGTTGGATTTGCAATTAAACGATATCACTTTTGATGAAGCCATTATCAAATCTATGGCACAAGTAGTAGCATCTGCTAATTTAAAAGCTGCTGCTGAAAATGAAGGTCAAGCTTTATTGATTACCAAAACGAAAGCAGCCGAAGCCGATGGTAATGCTATTAAAATTGCCGCTGAAGCGGAACGTACTGCCGCGCAATTAAGAGGTCAAGGGGTAGCATTGTTTAGAGAAGAAGTAGCGCGCGGTATGACATCGGCGGCAAAAGAAATGGAACAAGCCAATTTAGACACATCAGTTATTTTGTTTTCGATGTGGACGGAAGCGATTAAGAACTTTGCTGAATATGGAAAAGGCAATGTCATTTTCTTAGATGGCTCTTCCGATTCGATGCAGAAAACCATGAAAGAAATGATGGCGATGAACAATTTAATGGCTCCACCAAGCAAAAAATGATTTTAATGATTAGTTGATTTATTAAACATCTTTACATTTTTGTAAAGATGTTTTTTGTTATTGCTCAATAGTATATTATATAGTGGTAGCTTGTTAGAAGGTACAACGTTTCCTGTTATCATTGCTCCATTTTCTTGTGTGCTTCATGGTAAATATTGGTAATTTTTCCGAGTACAAATTTTCCGTTTAGAATGTGTGAATTTAATTTCAAGTCATCAATATTATTTTGCATTACTTTTCGATGTTGTGGATTTAAAGCGCCACCAGGTCCATTGGGTAATGCAGTGGTATCATTTTGAAATTCTTGATTTACTAATGTGCCTCGAGGATACATAATACTCGGAACTCCTTTTCCAATAATATTTAAATCCTTTGGATGTGGCAAGCCTAAGGAATGCCCATATTCATGTGCGGCTGATGTGGATCCTTTGTAAAGATTTGCCATCAAAAAATAGCCGGTATTACTGCCAATGGCATCAACGAATGATATGTTGGCATTGCAAAATGTTTCAATTCGAAAATAATTATTTTTGGGATTTTCATTTTGTATAATACTATTCGGAGGAATAAGGCTATTGTATTGATACGAAATTTTGAACTGAACGCGAAATAAATTGTTATACAATTCAGTATGTCCATTTGGTTCATTCCACATTGTTTCAATTTCGTCGGCTATTTGATTGCTGATCTGCAAGTCTGCAGCATTGCCATAGCAAATAATATTGGAGACAATAAAAATTGTTCTTGAACGACTATCTATTTCAATAATTCCCATAACAACAAGATATAAAACTATATACAAAAAACATCAATCAATTCTTATCTTTACAACATGCAATCAAAAATTAGTGAAATATTACAACATTCTATTTCTGTGAAACAACAAGTGTTGGAAAATACGGCAATATTAAACTGCATGGAAGCTGTTACTAAAGAAATAGTGGCTTGTTTTAAACGCGATGGCAAGTTATTGTTTTGTGGAAATGGTGGCTCAGCAGCCGATGCACAACACTTAGCCGCCGAATTTTCAGGTCGTTTTTATACAGACAGAGAACCTTTAGATGCAGAAGCGTTGCATGTAAATACTTCCTACTTAACCGCAGTCGCCAATGATTACAGCTATAATGAAGTGTATGCAAGAATTGTGAAAGCAAAAGGAAGAAAGGGCGATATTTTAATTGGACTATCTACTTCCGGAAATTCTGCCAATATTATTGAAGCGTTTAAAGTAGCAAAAGAACGAGGTTTAATTATTGTAGGTTTTACAGGTGAAACAGGTGGAAAGATGGCAAGCTATTGTGATTATTTGCTTAATATTCCATCTACGGATACACCGAGAATTCAAGAATGCCATATTACTGTTGGTCATATTATTTGTCAATTGGTTGAAGAAGCATATTTCGATTTAGAATAAGATTCGATATTTATCAATGTGATTGAAATGAAAAAAACGCCGGTAATTATATTAGCAGGTGGATTCGGGACTCGATTAAGTGCTGTGGTGAAAGATGTGCCTAAACCGATGGCTCCAATTCATGGAAAGCCATTTTTGCATTATATTTTTAAAGAATTAGCGTTCCAACGAATTGAAAATGTAGTATTGTCTGTTGGATATTTGAATACAATTATTCAAGATTTTTTTAAAGATACCTATTTAGGAATTAATATTCAATATGCTATTGAAGAGGAACCCTTAGGCACAGGTGGCGCAATAAAACATGCCTTTAAGTATATAGATGAGGATGCCTTTATTTTAAATGGTGATACATTTTTCGATATTCCATTGTCGAATTTAATCAATACTCATTCAGACATAACAATTGCATTAAAACCCATGTTTGAGTTTGATAGATATGGAACGGTAGAGTTGGATTCCTCGAATCGTATTTTATCATTTAAAGAAAAAATGTATTGTGAGCATGGATTGATAAATGGAGGTGTTTATTATTTTAAAAAATCAATATTTGAAAAAATAAATACACCAATCAAATTTTCCTTTGAGAAAGATGTGTTGGAAAAGTATTCCTCTGATTTACTAATACAAGGAAAAATATTTGATAATTATTTTATTGATATTGGTATTCCGGAAGATTATGAGAAAGCAAAGATTGATTTTCGATAACGTATCTTTATACACTATAAATTTTTTACGAATCTTTTATTCCTTTTTTTTTGTTTTTTATGTTGCAAATTGACGATACATATACCTTATTTTTAGACAGAGATGGTGTTATTAATAAAAATATGGATGGTAGCTATGTGTTGGATTGGGAGCAATTTGAGTTCTTGCCAGGTGTGTTGGAGACGATGCCAAAGTTGGCAAAATTATTTCCTCGAATCATTGTAGTTACCAATCAACAATGCATTGCCAAAGGTTTATTGACTCATGACTTCTTGAATGAAATTCATCAAAATATGATGAACATGATTGAGTTAAATGGAGGTAGAATTGATGCTGTTTATTTTGCACCGGATTTGGATTCTGAGGAAAATAAACTTCGAAAACCTAAAAATGGCATGGCATTTTTGGCTCAAAAAGACTTTCCTGAAATTAATTTTCAAAAATGTGTGATGATAGGCGACAAGTCATCGGATATGGAATTTGGAAAATCAGTAGGTATGTCAACTATTTGTTTATCAAATAGTTATAATGAAAATTGTATATCAGACTTTCAAATTCATCAATTTTCTGAGGTGTTGCAAATTTTTAAATAATAGTGAATTAAAAAATAAATGGCATACTTATTGACTTTTTAGCAGTAATTACATAAATTTATGATTGTATATAAATTAAAATAGTTAATACATATATTCAAGCCTATGCAAAAAATATTTACATTTCTATTCCTTTTCTCAATTTCTTGGATTATTATGCCTAAGGAAACTTTAGCAAATTTCACGATGGAAATGAGCTATCCAGATGCACGTTTTAGTGAAAAAGATTTAGTGAAAGTGTATCCTAATCCAATGATTTCGGAATCGACCATTAAAATTAATGAAGAACTAAATTTAGAATCTAATAAAGTAAGTATTGTTTTCTATAACTTGGTGGGCAGTGAAGTTTTTAAAATCAATCAAATTAAAGATTACGAGCAAAAAATAAGTAAAGAAGTATTTAAAAATTCAGGTATCTATTTTTATCAATTAAAGGTAGATGAGAAAATAATTACTACTGGAAGAATTACTGTAAAATAATCAGAACTGAACCTTCAATATAAACGTAGTCCAACTTAAATGAGTTGGACTTTTTTTATACTTCTTTGGCGTAATTTGTTTTTGTGCAAGCAAATTCGGTGACAAAGAAATCATCTAATTCATTTGCTTTTACAATCAATTGACTTAAATATTGTTTAATTTCATTTTGTAAACTGGAGTTGATATCTGTCCAGCGAATTCTATAAGAAAGATACAGTTGATTAGCTTGAATACTAATGGTATATGGTTTCACCGGCTGACTTAAAATATATCGAAGTAATTTTTCTAAATTGCCAACTGGCAAATTATTAATAGGCGATGTTGCATACAGATAATTTTTATCAAACATAAAAATACGCACCAATGCACTTCCTGAATAAAATTCCCAATATTCATTACCACATCTAGTTAGTATAGGATTAATGCCCATCTTTTCAATCGCATCTTCTACAAATTGAGCTAATTTGCTAATTATTTTTTCATCGAAAATGGTATCGTTAATGGTTGAGCCACATTCCGGACAATAATCTGTTTTTTCTTCAATTAAGGATTTGCACGAAACACATTTTAAAGAAAATTTTTCGTGGTGTTTTTTATTCCAATCGTCTAATTCTTCTTTCACCAGCTTCGCAGGAATAGCAAAACCAACATTGTCTGCATCTGTAAATTTTGCTGTGGTGATTCCTACTAAATCGCCATGTTCATTTATGACAGGTCCACCACTGTTTCCTGGATTAACAGCGGCATCCGTTTGTATAAAGTTTTTTCCATCCAATAATTGTTGTTCATTAGAAACAATACCTTCGGTAATGGTATAAGGCATGCCAAAAGGAAAACCTAAAACAAAAACTCTATCTCTGCTGTGTACCGTTTGTACTTGATTAAAAGGTATAGAAATTTTAGGGATATGATTTTCTATACGCAAAAATGCGATATCTACATCTGGATTTACATACAATACGTGTGCAATAAATCTATCTTTAGCTTGATTTTCCAGAGCCACTTTTTTATTGCCTTCAATAACGTGATAATTCGTAAGAATAATATTAGGCTCGTTTAAATAAAATCCGGTTCCACTGCCGTTGGCAGTATTTATTTTATAAACGGCATGTTTAAGTTCGTTGGTGAACATATTTTATAAATCTATTTAAAAAGTTTATTAAAAATTCCTTTTTTTTCAACAGGTTTTCGCTTGGTTGTTGTTGTAAATTCTGTAGAAATCATGATTTGCTCAATGGCATTAAATAGGATTTCTGCCGCTTCTTTAAGCAGTAGTTTAGATGCTAGAAACATAGCATTGGAAAGAAGGTCTGAAATTTTATTTTCTACATAGTGATGATAGAATAGATTTAAAATTCCATAGTTTAGCGTGAAAACAGCACCTCTGTAATCGCCGGCTTTAATTTCTTTTTCCGATGTTTCATAGGCATATTTTAGTAAATCACGAACGCCATCTAAATCAGTTCTAAATTTATAAGGAACAAAAATATCTATATGATATAAACTTGACTCAAAAGAAGTTTTATCCATCGTTTGTAAAGATTGTAAGAACGATTTAGCATTGTTTAAACGCTGTAAATATTCGTCTTTACTGTTTAGTGTAGAAATTGTTTTTTCTATTTCGATGCGCAAGGTTCCTTGTGGGGCACAATAATAATCAATCTTTAAAAGTGTAATGATTAGAATATCCCATAAATAGGCATTTAAACGTTTTTCTTCTAAATAATGAAAAATTTCTAAAGCTTCTTGAATATAAAGTTGTAAAGTGTACCACGCTTCTTCTTTTTGTGTATCAGGAAATGGAATAACTTTAGGTTCTTGTATATGTTTAGCATTGAATTTTGAAATAAATTCGTCGTCATAATTATCGGCATTGATGCAGATTTCTCTTAATATTTCATATACTTTATATGGCTCACAAAGTTCAAGTGCACAGCTAAATTTAAAATGCAATAGAGTGCCTTCTAATTCAATGTTTGAAATGGATAGTGGATAAAAGTTTAATTGAGCTACTTGTCGAAGAATAGGAACAATTTTAGCTTTTTCAATATCTAAAAAAGGCGCATCTACCTTAAATTCAGAATCGGTAATTTGGATAGAAACGATGATTGAACCATGTGGAATTGTGTAGATAGATTTGTCTGAATTAGCATATTTTTTTTCAATTTCAGGATTTATATAATTAATACAATCTTGAATAGTTTTTTTATAAAGCTTTTCTTTAAAACTATTTTGAACGTGTTGCCATAGGTTCACATCAATTTTGCTGCTCAATGTGTTGTTTACAGTTTTCTTAAACGTTAAGTTATTGTTCATAATTAGCAAATGATAAGCAAAATTACTGTTTTATTAGAGGATTCATTTAAGAATTAAGCAATTTATCTGTATTTTTGTTTGAATTAGCTTCTAGTTACTTATGATTAAAATTGTTATTGCCGATACACAATACCTCATCCGCATTGGATTGAAAAATTTATTGTCGGGTGAAGTAGAATTTAAAATTATTGGAGAAGCCCTTAACTCAGAGGAATTATATCACTTAGTAAACAACCACAAGCCAGATGTTGTTATTTTTGATTATAACAATGCAAAGAATTTTGTAATAGAAGACATTGGAATGGTGAAAAGTGTTTCTCCAAATACAAATTTTTTAATCATTTCTTCTGATGATAATAAAGCCAATATTTACAAAGTTATCGAATTAGGAGCCTTGAGTTTTTTAACCAAAGAATGTGACAAAGAAGAAATTATTGACGCCGTATATGCAACTGCTAAAAATGAAAAATTTTTATGCCATAAAGTGATTGATATTATTATAGAAAAACACATTCACACAGATGAAGATGCATGCAAACCACTAAACCTTTCGCTACGAGAAACAGAAATAATTAAACTCACCGCCAAAGGCTGGACGGCTAAAACCATTGCTGGACATCTTTTCTTAAGTACACATACTGTTTATACACATAAGAAAAACATTATGAAAAAACTTAAAATTAATTCTTCTTCCGAAATGATTGTTTACGCAATTCAAAATAGTTTAGTTACCAAAGAAGAATTGGCACTACAGTAATTCTTTCTGTTCCTGTTATTTACTTATTTATTTGATACCTAATATTTGGTATCAAAAATCCCAATTTTTATGAACGCAGAATAGAAAATTTCACCTTATTTTTGCGCTACTTTTATTTAGACAAAATAAAAATAACAAACAATAATAGTTAATTTATATATGAAAAAAATCAACCAAATTCTGGTAGCAATAACGCTCGTTGTTCTTTCTTTTGCTTGTAATAAAGAAGATAAAGCACCGTTAGTGCTTCCTACAACCTATACAAGTGCTAATTATGATTCGAATGTTTTAACAGAAAAGGCATTCCGTAGCCAAATGGCAGCCTTAACATCGTATATGAAAAGAGGAGAAAATGTACTTAATAAATTAGAGGCAGATTCATTAACCAAATATTTCACACTAAATGGTACATCTCCTTTAAAAAGTATCACTTCTACCTATTATAGTAACTTAATTGAAAGTACTTGGTTTTCAACCATGGTTAGTAGCAGTCAAAATGTATATGATCCATTACTAGGCGAAACTGCCATAAATGGTGGTGTTTACAGCAATCGACTATTAGATAAAAGAGCCAAAGAAACATTGCAAGAAATAGAGAAAGGCTTATTTAGTGCTGCACTTTTCAATCATTTAATTTCATTAGCACAAAACAGCATGACTGAAGCAAGTGTGGACAAAATGGTATGCATTTATGGTGCACATCCAACCTTTCCTAACACCAATAATTTAGCAAATACCACCACACCAGATGCCTATATTGCATTATATGCTGCAAGACGTGATAAAGCAGATGGTAATGGGTTTTATACCAAAACAAAGGATCAATTTATCAAATTAAAAGCGGCCATTGCTGCCGGAAATAATTACAATGAAGAAAAGAACGCAGCCATTGCCGAGATTAAATTATTGATTGAAAAATCACTGATGGCTACGGTTATTAATTATGGCTATGCAGCAACTACAAAGTTTAATACAATTGCCGCACCAGCAACCACCATTGCTGGAGGTTTACACGATGTAGGAGAAATTATAGGATTCATTCATGGACTAAAATCGATTCCTGCTGTTCATCGTAAAATTTCGGATACACAAATAGATAATTTATTGTCTTTGTTTTTAGCACCAGCCGGAGCAGAAGCTAGTGTTTATAAGTTTGTTACATCACCAACAACCGAAGTAGCTAAAATTGCACAGGCACAACAAGCTATCCAAACTATTTATGGGTTCACAGCTTCAGAAATGAATGATTTTAAAAATAACTACATTTCTCTAATGGAAAGGTAATTGAATTGATTTTTGTAAATTTGTAGTCTTTAAGTTTCTAGTTTATGAAAAACACAAATTATACTATTTTAGCATTTTATCTTGTAATAATTTCTATTGTATCATGTACAACACCCAAATCAACAGATTCATTTGATAAGAAAGCAATGTTTATAAATTACGCAGACAATTTAATTTTGCCGGCATATACGCATTATGGAAAAACATTAGATAGTCTTCAAATTGCAGTAGATAATTTTAATTCTACTACTGATATTTCTACCTTAAATAAATTACAAAGTGCATTATTAGTGGCATATTCCTCTTGGCAATTTTGTGAAATATATGAAAAAACAGCACCAGCTGATGAAGTTCAAGCAAATATGAATACCAATTATTATCCTTGCAGAATGGATAGTATAAATGCCTACATAATTAGAAATGAAAATACACCAAACGTAGTAAAAAATAAACCCAAAAACGATAAAGGATTTGCAGCTATTGAATATTTACTTTTTAGTAGAACACTCACACAGCAACAAATTTTGGATAGATTTACGATTGATGCACATGCAAGCTCTCGAAAAGAATATCTAACAGCACTAATAAGCAACCTAAAAGATATTCAAACAGAAGTTATTTCAAAATGGTCAAGCTATCGAGCTATTTTTATCAATAGTTTAGGTACAGATGCTGCTGGTTCATTTAGTTTAATGGTAAATTCATTGGCTCAACGAAATGACGATTTTAAACGACACCAAGTGGGAATTCCTGCAGGTTATTCAGGAAATGTAGCTACTATCAATGTAAATCCTCAAGCAGTGCAGGCTTATTATTCTAATAAGAACATCGAATATATGTTACTGACGTTAAACAATATGAAAGACGTGTTAAATGGTAAAAATGTTACAGATGGAATAGGCTTGATTGATTATATAAGAACCCTAGAAGTCACTAGCACTTTTGGTGGCAATTTAGCAGATGATGTTATCAATCAAATTGATGTTTGTATTGCAAAAGTAAATGCATGTGGCTCAGATTTCTCTGAAATTGTTCAAAATGATAAACCTAAAGCCGACGCACTATTTTTAGAAGCCAAGAAATTATTGGTCTTAATGAAAGTAGATGTACCATCAGCATTAGGTGTTTCCATTACTTATACCGATAGTGATGGCGATTGATACAATAAATTTCAATAATTATTGAAAAGTCTTTTATGAACAAAATAAAGGATTTTTTACTTCGACAATCCAACATTGCACCTTTAGCATCTTTTAGAATTTTATTTGGAGCCATGTTACTTTTTAGTAGCATTCGGTTTGTGTCAAAAGGTTGGGTGGATTTGCTCTATATTCAACCCACTTATTTTTTTCCATTTGAAGGATTTGAATGGATTAAACCATTGTCCGGAAATGGAATGTATGTGGTGTTTGCCATTTTGATAATAGCTGCAGCTTGCATTATGATAGGATTGTTCTATCGAGTGGCTACTATTTTATTTTTTTTAGCCTTTACCTATGTAGAACTTTTGGATAAAACCAATTACCTCAATCACTATTATTTTGTAAGTATTGTAAGTTTAATTTTATGTTTTCTACCAGCACATAAATATGCCTCGTTAGATGTGCGGTTTGGCATTACGAAATCTGTAGGTTTAATTCCATTTTGGTTCATTTTTTGTCTGCAGTTGCAAATTGGTATCGTATATTTTTTTGCAGGAATTGCCAAAATAAATCCCGATTGGCTATTGCACGCACAGCCGCTTTCAATTTGGCTCAAAAGCCGCGATTATCTTCCAGTTATTGGCTTTCTCTTCGATTATAAATTAACATCGTACATATTCTCTTGGTTTGGAATGTTGTTTGATATTAGCATTTTCTTCTTTCTCTTAAATAATAAAACACGACCTTATGCCTATGCAGCTGTTGTATTTTTTCATTTAATTACTGGTTGGCTATTCCAGATTGGCGTATTTCCGTATGTGATGATTGTGGCTACGTGGATTTTCTTTTCTGCATCCTTTCATCAAAAGTTTATATCCATTTTTTCGTTTATTTTTAAACCTACAACCCAAGTAGATGGTACTCATACGTCAACTATTTTATACCAACCTAAATTTGCTAATTTTTGGATGATATTGTTATTTATTCATTTCATTATTCAATTAATACTTCCATTTCGATATGCCATTTATCCTGGAAAATTATTTTGGACAGAACAAGGATATCGTTTTTCTTGGCGTGTGATGCTTATGGAAAAAAATGCATACACCACTTTTGTTGTGAAAGATAAAACCGGAAAAATTGCTGAAGTACGTAATCGCGATTATTTAACGGCACAACAAGAAAAACAAATGAGTACACAACCAGATATGATTTTGCAATTTGCCCATTTCTTAGCCAATGAATATAATTCTAAACATCATTTTAAAAACGCTGAAGTGTACGTAGACAGTTATGCTGCTTTAAACGGACATCCAAGTCGACCGTTTTTAAATAATAACATAGATTTAGCCAAACAACCCATCAATTTTGCCACCAAAAGATGGATATTGCCATTTGAAAACAAATCCAAACTGCCAAAATAATAGGAAGCAAATAAATCGATAGATGAAATTCTTAATCCCATTTTTAATTTTATTTTTTTGTCCAACGTTTTGGTCGTTTTCTCAAAATTTAGATTCCATTGAACACGTATTGGATTCTATTCAAACGCAAATAGACGAAGTAACTATTCAAGCAGCACGAATGAAAGAAATTCGTTTGAAAAGTGTAGAAGGTACCGTTATTTTTGAAGGTAAAAAAACGGAAATTGTCGATTTGTCAAATATTCAAGCAAATGTAGCGACAAATAACGGCAGACAAATCTTTAATCGAATTGCTGGCTTAAACGTATGGGAAAGCGATGCGGCCGGTATGCAAATAGGAATTGGTGCTCGTGGTTTAAATCCGAACCGATCTGCAGAGTTTAATATTCGTCAGAATGGTTATGATATCACTGCTGATGCCATTGGTTACCCAGATGCCTATTTTACGCCACCAACTGAAGGAATGGATAGGATTGAAATTGTGCGTGGAGCGGCATCTCTTCAATTTGGAACTCAATTTGGAGGTTTAATCAACTTTAAAACCCATCAGCCAATAGCTAAAAAATTCCAATTAACTTCACAATTAACGGCAGGCTCATTTGCCACTATAAGTGTATTTAATGCCATTGAAGGAACATATAAAAAATTGTCGTATTATGCATATTATCAGTATAAACATACGAAAGGCTGGCGACCTAATTCAAAATTAAATGCACATTCCGCTTTTGCTAATTTTACGTATCATATTTCTAAAAAAGTTGCATTAAGTGTTGAGTTTACTCACCAAAATTATGTTATGCAACAACCTGGCGGATTAACAGATAATCAATATAAACAAGCTCCAAGACAATCCACTCGAAACCGAAATTGGTTTAATATAAATTGGAATATTCCTTCTGTTAAATTAGAATATCAACCAAAAGAAACGATACGTTGGAACACTGCTTTATTTGGATTAATTGGCGCTCGTAGTGCATTAGGTTTTTTAAGTTATGCAAACCGAAATGACGATTTTAAAGAACGTGATTTGATAAAAGATAAATATAAAAATTTTGGATTGGAATCAAGATTTTTGTATCAATATAAATTAGGCAAAAATCAATCTTCGTTAAGTGTTGGTCTTCGTTATTTTAGAGGTTTCACTACGAAGCAACAAGGTTTAGGGAATACAGAAAATACAGCAGATTTCGATTATTTAAACCCAACTGATTTAGAAAATTCAGACTATCATTTTATTGGAAATAATTTAGCACTTTCTGCAGAAAATATTTTCAAAATTACACCCAAACTAAGCATCACACCTGGCATCCGAATGGAAGTATTATTTACAAACGTAAATGGTTACTATAAATCGGATTCTATCCGATATACGGATGATAGAAATTACAAACGTATCTTTCCTCTTTTAGGCATAGGCATTAGTTATAAAGCACATGAATTAGCTGAAATATATGGAAATATTTCTCAAAATTATAGAGGAATTAACTATACCGACTTGCGCATTAATAATCCAAATGTGCGTGTAGATCCTAATATAAAAGATGAAAAAGGATTTAATGGCGATGTCGGAATCCGTGGTAAAAAAGGAGATAAGTTTAACTATGATGTCAATTTCTTTTCCTTGTATTACAATAAAAAAGTAGGTTCCATTCAGCAAGTCGATTCTCAATATAATATCTATCGATACAAAACCAATATTTCTAATTCCCGCAGTATAGGAGTTGAATCATTTGTAGAGGTTGATATTATTAAATGCATCAATGAATATTCCGATTTTGGAACATCTATATTTACTAATTTTACGTTCACGGATGCTAAATATGTGAAATCTGCTAACACGCAAATCGTCAACAAAGAAGTGGAATTTGCACCAAAATTTATTTTCCGTGGAGGCGTTCGATTTAAATATAAAGATTTTTCAATTAGTTGGCAGATTTCAACAATTTCAAAACAATTTACGGATGCAACTAACGCTAAATATGCATCCACTGCTGTTATTGGTGAAATTCCAACTTATTATGTAATGGATTTAAATGCTTCTTACAGTTATAAGTGGTTTAAATGGAACTTATCCATTAACAATTTATCGAATAATATTTATTTCACCCGTCGTGCTGAAAGTTATCCTGGACCGGGAATTATACCAAGTGATGGCGTGGGTGTTTTTGGAACGATGTCATTTCGTTGGAATACTAAGCAATAACAAAATACCTAATTTTTAGTAACATTAATCTTAATGTTTGGTATTTGTTTTTATTTAGACTAAGTCTATTTTTGTATAAATTTTAAATATGCAAAAAATCTCTATTTACGTTTTGTTTATAACTACCCTATTTTTTTCAACATCTTGTAAGAAAGATCATGTAGGTGTTTATGATGCTGAAATTAATAATATTACGGATAATATTATTATTGCTACCTATACCGAATTAGATGCAAAAGCAGCAGATTTATTAGCCGCCGTACAAGACTTAAGAGTGAGCGGTGCAACAGAACCAGAACTTACTGTTGCAAGAGATTTATGGCGTGCAACGCGTTCACCTTGGGAAGCAAGTGAAGGATTTCTTTTTGGTCCGGTTGCTGATAATGAGATTGATCCAAATATCGATACGTGGCCTTTAGACAGTATTGGGGTTGACGCCATTTTGGCCGGAACAGATGTAATTTCTAAATCCTACATTGATTCACTAAGTGGCGATGCAGGTACCGGTTTAAAAGGATTTCATGCCATTGAATATTTTTTATGGGGTTCATCTGGTAACAGAACTGCAGCATCTTTTTCAGTTCGTGAATTAGAATATTTAGTGGCAGCAGTGGAAAGTTTAAAAGGCAAAACGGCTGAATTAAAGAATGCTTGGATTGTAAGCGGTGGAAACTTTGGAAAAGAATTAAAACAAAAAGGAACACGTTATCCTTCAGAAAAAGATGTATTAGTAGAATTAGCGGAAGGTATTCGTGGAATTACTGGAGAAGTATTTGATACAAAAATTCAAAACACTTTAGATGGGTTAGACTTAGACGGTGTTGCTGGTGGTATTCGGGAAGAGGAAAGCAGATTCAGTAATAATACTAAAAACGATTTTACAAATAACATTCAAAGCGTTGCAAATGTATATTTAGGTTCTTATAATACAAGTGGAAATGGAAAAGGGTTATCAGATGTGGTAGCTTCTAAAAATCCAACGTTAGATGCAAAAATAAAATTACAGATAACAGATGCCATAAATGCTATTCAGCAAATTGGAGGCTCCATTGGTACCACTTATTCTACTGCTTTAGGAAGTGATAGAGCATCCATCGAAGCGGCACAAACAAAAGTGTCCACTTTGGAAGCAACCTTGAGAACAGAGTTAATTCCATTAATTCAAAATTTATAAACTTAATGAAAGATAATTATTGATATAAATAAATGTCCCAAATTTTTTGGGACATTTATTGTTTTATTTAAAATCCAAAATAAAAAAAATGAAAAACTTATTCTATATTTTCACATTGACACTGCTGATATCATGTGGGAAAGAAAATATAAAAGACAATGAAGATTCAGAAGAATTTCCAGGTGGTGCAACCACTTATACCAGTATATTTAGTGGTTCATTTGAACAACCTTCCACGAATATGAATGCAGCAGAAATTGCTCGACATGCAGCAGGAGATGCAGGATTTGAAAGAATTTTTGTAACCAGTCCTGCTCCAGTGAATCAAGGTGTAGGTCCTATTTTTAATCATGTTTCGTGTGTATCGTGCCATCCTAAAAATGGTAAATCAGTACAGCCGACTTCAGGCTTAGATTTGAAAGGATTGTTGTTTCGGGTAAGCATCCCAAGAGCCGATGAAAGTCAAGGACCAATGCCAGTTCCAGGTTTAGGAGGTCAGTTTCAACAACGAGCAATACTAGGCACTACGTCTGAAGGAAGCGCACAAATTTCATTTTCAGAAACCACACACACCTTTAGTGATGGCACACCTTATGCATTGCGTAAACCAACGTACACTTTGACTTCTACTACTGCTACAATTCCTGCAAATATGATGGTGTCACCACGAATCGCTCAACAAGTAATTGGATTAGGTTTGTTAGAAGCCATTTCAGAAACTGACATCATTGCACAGCAAGATATTAATGATGTAAATGGTGATGGTATTTCTGGTAAAGCCAATCGTGTATTTAATCCAGCCAATAATTTATTTGAATTAGGAAGATTTGGTTGGAAAGCAAATAATGCTTCCTTATTGGAACAAACTGCAGGTGCTATTCATCAAGACATTGGCATTACTTCTTATATTTTTCCTCAAGAATCAGCAAGTGGTCAAGTACAAGACGATGGCTTGACAGATGATCCTGAAATTGATAGCCAATCATTGGTAAATTTAGCTTTTTATGTTCAATCATTAGCGGTACCTAAACGACGTTTCTTTAATGATGCAAATACAAATAATGGAAAAAAAATCTTTTTTAATATTGGATGCAATAATTGTCATACTCAAAAATATATTACCGGCAATTCATCTCCATTTACATTTTTAAACAATCAAACTATTTATCCATATACGGATATGCTTTTACATGACATGGGAAATGATTTAGCAGATGGACGACCTGATTTTTTAGCAAATGGAAATGAATGGCGAACACCACCACTTTGGGGAATAGGATTGAGTGAGTTAGTAAATGGGCACACCAGTTTATTGCACGATGGTAGAGCAAGAAATATTTTGGAAGCGATTATGTGGCATGGCGGAGAAGCAGAATCTCAAAAAAATAAAGTTTCTAAATTGTCTAAAAAAGATAGAGAAGATTTAGTAAAATTTGTAAGCTCTTTATAGCATAAAATCAAGCAACATCAACCATTGAAAAAGTATTAAATGTTACTTTTTCAATGGTTTTATTAATTATAATCGAACGTGGCAAACAAAATAAATTGTACTTTTATTAGATGAAAACTCGATATTATTTACTCGTATTTTTTTGTGCAATTTTATTGAATAGTTGTAACAAAGAAATAAAACCATTTTACTATTCTACAGAAGATGAATTTATAAATAATAATGAAGGATTGTCAGATTCAGCATTAATTGGAAAGCTGATTTTTTTCGACAAAAATTTATCAGAGCCGGCAGGCGTAAGTTGTGCTACATGCCATTCTCCAATGTCAGGTTTTTCGGATCCAAAAAATGTGGCATTTTCTACAGGTTCCTTGGGTCAGCACGGAACAAGAAATACAAATGCTTTAAATTATATGGGTTTTGCACCAAATCGAAGAGCAGAAATTGTACGTGGAATTTGGGAAGACGTAGGCGGATTTTTTTGGGATGGAAAAGCAGAATTTTTAAATCAACAAGCTTTATTTCCTTTAATTACCGCACATGAAATGAATAATATAAGCTTTACAAATGTTTCTTCAAAAATTAAACATGCGTCGTATTATCCAATGTTGGAAAAATTATTTGGAAAACAAACATTAGCCGACAGTCAAACCATTGTTTTTTATGCAACAATGTGTTTAGAAGCGTTTCAATTATCCCATCAAGTAAACCAATTTACCAGTAAGTTCGATTTTTATAAAGCTGGAAAAGTAAAATTAACAGCACAAGAAATGCGTGGTATGAAATTATTTAATGATACAACGAAAGCAAAATGTTCGTTATGTCATTTAAGTACGACCACTACTTACGCATCTACCAATAAAATACTATTTACAGATTATTCCTACGACAATCTCGGATTGCCTAAGCATCCATTACATAAAGAGTTGCCTATTGATAGTGGATTTGCCAAGTTTGAAATGAATAACCCATTAGAAGTAGGAAGATTTAAAACTCCAACACTTCGAAATATTGAATTGACAGCACCGTACATGCATTCAGGCATATATGAAACCTTAGAAGACGTGATGGATTTTTATAATGAACGAGATGTAAACCCTAAATTCGGTCCACCGGAAGTTCGTTCCACGATGAATACGGAAGATTTAGGTGATTTAAAATTGTCTAAACAAGAAATAAATGATATAATTGTATTTCTAAAAACACTGACAGATGGTTATAAAATTGATGCAAAATAGCTATGTTTGATGTTGTATAGAAAAAATCTTATAAAGAAAAATAACCATTTTTTTAATTAGTATGAAGAAAATTACAATTATTACCGTATTCGCTTTGTTTATTTATGCTTGTTCGCATAAAACAGCTTCAAAGGTAACTGAATCTACCAATACATTAACTATGGAAGCGAAAGGTGCTTTGTATGCTGCCAATTGTGTGAAATGCCATAAGTTAGTTGAACCAGAAAAATTTACCAAAGAAGAATGGATAGGATGGATGGATAAAATGGCACCTAAAGCCAAAATTACGGATATCCAAAAAGCCGATATTTATGATTATTTAGCAGCACATGCTAAAGCAAATTAATTCTTTTTTAGTATTACTTTATTAAAGAAAGATATAGCAGATAGATTGGTGATATTTTTTTTTTAAAATACCACCAATCACGTATTGTTGTAATGCATTTTGATATTTATTTTTAGAATCAAAAAAGTAAAATATGAAAAAGTCAGTTATTTCTCTTGTTTCGCCATTTATTATTTTAATACTCTTAAGTGGATGTAAGAAAATTTTTAACAAAGTAGATGATAGTAATCCGGTTCCACCTACTCCTACAATTTCTGCTCCTGGAGTGCATGATGGTTCGTTGGTGAGTGTGCGTACAGCATTCTCTTTTGATGCTTCAAAATTTTCACCAATTAAATTACCCGTTCCTATTCCGCCAATCAATTTAGAACTAGAAACGGCAACAGCCGTTTTTTACAACACGCCATCTGGAACGTCATTAAACGATGCAGGTACAGTATCTGTAAATTCTTTTTCACTTTCCAAAGCAACTAATAATGCGTATTATAGAAACAATTTTGATCCAAAGAATACGAGTTCAGGATTAGACATGAATTTTTCTAGTGGAAGCAATTGGGAAGTTGGCGGTGCTACTCTTGTGTCTTCTTTTACATATAATCATACAGATGCATTTCCAAGTTTTAGTGGTTTGGCTACGTTGCCAGAAACGATTAATAAGTCAAGTAATTTATCATTAAACATTACATCATCTAATGCAGATTCTATATATGTAGCTATTATCTCTGGAAACTCTACCACCACCGGAACGGTAATAAAAGCTTATGGAAATACTGCCACAAATATTATAATTAATTCTGCAGATCTAGCACCGCTAACTACCACATCTTCTAATGGAGTAGCGTATTTAGAAATTATTCCGTGGAGGTATAAAACAGTTTCTAAAAATAGTAAAGACTATGTGTTTATGAAAGTAGCTGCTTATGTAAAAAATATTAAAATAGAATAGAACGTATTTTAATTTCAAAAAGAGAAGGTTGTCCCAAAAGGACAGCCTTTTTTACTTTGCGACGATAAGAGATAAATGAATGAATTTTTGTATTTCAGTTCTTTTAATAAAAAGATTTTTTTACTATTCTATTAAACTGTCCAAGTAGTTAGGCCTTCATTTGTTAACGTATAATTCATGACAGAACCGCCCATTTCACTTAATTTTTTTATCAGATGATATTTATGAATATATGGAGCATAAAAAATCATAAAACCACCACCACCTGCACCAGAAATTTTTCCGCCGGTTGCACCATGTTGTAAAGCCATTTCATAAATTTCATCGATGGATGCATTACTGATACCTGCAGCCATTTGTCTTTTATGCATCCATCCATCGTGTAAGATTTTTCCAATATCATCTATGTTGCCTTTTAAAATGGCCTCTTTCATTAATATGCTTTGCTCTTTAAGTTGGTGCATCGCCTCAATAGAGGATGATTTTTTTGCGTGCACATTGTCTGTTTGTTCTTGAATTATTTTAGAAGACAATCGAGATGTTTGTGTATAAAACAACACTAAATTATGTTCCAATTCGTGTAAATATTTTGATTTAATACGCAATGGATTGACAATAACTTTATCATTAGCATAAAATTCCATATAATTTACGCCGCCAAAAGTAGCTGCATATTGGTCTTGTTTTCCACCAGCCATTTTTAAATCTTCGCGTTCTATGGAATAGGCTAAATGAGCAATGTCGTATTCACCTAATGGTAATTTCAGCCATTCCACAAATGCGCCTAAAATGGCTACTACTAAAGTAGAAGAGGAACCTAAACCCGAACCTGGTGGCGCATCTACATAGGTATTTAATTCAAAGGAAAGAGGCTGTTTGATAAAATCTTTAATAATGCGATTGTACACACCTTTTGCTAAATCTAATTTGCCATTTATTGACAAAAATTCTTCACTTGTTAGTTCAATAGTTTCATTTCTGTCAATGGCATTTAATATAATTTTTCCATCAGATCGTGGTTTTATAGATGCATAAGCATATAAGCTTAATGTGGCATTTAAAATGGCACCACCATAAATATCGGAATATGGAGAAACATCAGTACCACCGCCGGCTAATCCAATACGCAAAGGAGCTTTCGAACGAATAATCATGAAACGAATTTACAGATTTATGATGTATGATGTATGAATTATTTATGTTACTTTTTAGCGATGAGGCTCTTTATTTTTTCAACCATGACCTGCCATGAATATTTTTTCTTTTCTTCCAAGATATGTTGAAGAAAAACTGCTTCTTTATTTTCATCATAAAACTTTAGAATAGCATCGCCCACTTCTTGTTCATTTGGTTCTACCACTAAGCCAACTTTGTTGTTGGGTACGATCTCTGGTAAACCACCTACATTCGTCACCAACATTGGCTTATTAAAATGGTAGCAAATTTGAGTAACGCCGCTTTGAGTAGCATGTTTGTATGGTTGTACCACTAAGTCAGCAGCACAAAAATAAGTAGCTACTTCATTGTCTGGAATAAAACGAGTATGTAATTCAATTTTATCTTGTACGTTTAATTCGCGTATCAGTTTTTCGTATTCTTCTTTGTTGGAATAATATTCTCCGGCAACTATCAATTTAATATCAGATGATTTTATTTTAGGTAATGCCATTGCTTTAAGCACAATGTCTAATCCTTTGTAATCTCTTATTAATCCAAAAAATAGAATGTATTTGTAATTTGGATTTAAATTTAATTGTTCAATAGCATTTTTCTTATCTATTGCTTGCCCATAATTATCGAATAATGGATGCGGATTTAATAAACGTGGTTTTGTTTTATCAAATAGGCTTAAATCCTTATAAACACTATCACTCATAGCAATAAATGCATCGACACTTTTTACAAAATAGTTTGTGAAAATAGTATCGCCTATTCGTTTTTCATGTGGCAGGATATTGTCTAAAATAGAAATGATTTTGGTGTGTTTATTACTTTTCACAATTCTGCAAATAGTACCTAAGCAAGGTGCCATAAAGGGCAACCAGAATTTGACAATTAAAATATCTGGCTTTTGTTTTCTGATTTTTAAGCCAACTTTAATCCAATTTAATGGATTGATGGAATTTACAGAAACGTTTATATGAAGATCATTTGGTTTTGGCAGCGATGAATATTGCGTGGTTCCTGGAAATAAAAATTCTGGATATTGTAAAGAGAACGTTTCAATGGTTACTGTATCTTGTTGCATGATGAATTCTTTAGCTAAACGTTCATTGAACGCTGCTAAACCACCACGCAATGGATGTGCTGAACCGAGAATAACTATGTTCATTCTAAAATAAACTCAACAATTTTATCACCTACTTGTGTAGTAGATAATTTTCCGTTATTAATATCTTCTGTAACAAAACCTTTATTCATAGCTTTTTCCACTGCATGTGTAATGGCTTTGCTTTCTTCCAATAAACCAAAACTATATTCTAATAATAATGCTGCGGATAAAATTGTAGCCATTGGATTGGCGATATTTTTGCCAGCAGCTTGTGGATATGAACCATGAATAGGTTCGTATAATGAAATGGTATTGCCTAAAGAGGCTGAAGGCAACATGCCTAAGCTGCCTGTAATCACTGAGGCTTCGTCGCTGATGATGTCTCCAAAAAGATTTTCCGTTAGAATGACGTCGAATTTGCTTGGTTTGGTGATAACTTCCATTGCTGCACTGTCTATGAAATTACATTCTAATTCAATATCCGGAAACTGTTTAGCATATTCAGTCACTACTTCACGCCACAAACGAGAAGTAGCCAATACATTAGCTTTATCTAAAAGTGTCACTTTCTTTTTTCTACTTTGTGCAAATTGAAATGCTTTTTCCGTGATACGCAAAATTTCATCACGTGTATAAACACAAGTGTCATACGCAATGTTTTGATCTTCGCTTCTGCCTCGTGGTTTGCCAAAATAGATACCTGAAATTAATTCTCGAACTACCACAAAGTCAACACCTTTTATGCGTTCATTTTTTAGTGGTGAAGCATCTAATAATGCTTCATAACTTTTTACTGGACGGATATTGGCGTATAATCCTAAGCTACTGCGCATTTTTAACAATCCTTGTTCTGGACGTACTTTCGCCGATGGATTGTTGTCGTATTTTGGATCACCAATGGCTCCAAATAAAATAGCATCACTATTGGTGCATAATTCATGCGTTTCATCAGGATATGGATTGCCAGTTTTATCAATGGCTGCTGCGCCAATTAATCCATAGTTGTATTCAAATTGATGATTAAATTTTTGTTCAATTGCTTTTAAAACTTTTACGGCCTGTTCAATAATTTCTGGTCCAATACCATCTCCAGGCAAAACTGCGATTTTCTTCATATTTCAAAAATAAAAAACTTGAATGTATAAATTATTGCAATGGTGTTATTAAATTTATATGGATAGAATTTTTTATTGAAAAAGCCCGTTTTCATATTGCTCACTATATTGTCGATTTGCACATTTGCAGGCAAAGAACAGTCAAGTAGATTATTGACCGTTCATGAACAAACCGTTCCAGCATTAAAGGCATTTACTCAAGAACTAAATGTTGCAGTTAAAACTAAAAATCAATTTGAAGCGGCAAATAAAATTTATTGGATATCAGAATGTTTATTTCAACTTCGTGAATTGGATGCACTAAATGCAGTTTTAAAATATTGCACACCTTTTGTTCAGAAAAATAATGAACATGCGTATGTTAAATTACAAATCATTTACGGAAAATATTTAATTGAAAAGGCAAATTATAAATCCTGTATTTTAGTTCTAAATGAGTTATTGACTATCACGCTTGATAAAAATTTACAAAGTGAAATTTATCTTTCTTTAGCAGATGTTTATCAACGGCAACAACAATCGGATAGTAGTATTGCTTGTTATCGGTTCATACTTAAGAATACGTCTGATACCATTCAGTTGGCTAAAGCATATAATGGTATTGGTAGTTATTATTGTTTGGTTTCTAAATTAGATTCGGCGAAAATCATGTATGAAACGGCTATATCGTTCTTAACGAAAACAGTAGGAAACAATCATAGCCTATATGCTCAAGTATGTTATAACTTAGGCTTGGTAGCAGATAGAAATTCGGATTACTATATGTCAGAACTTTATTTTCAACGCGCTTTGTTTATTTATATTTCAAAAGCAGGTGAACGACATCCGATGACCGCAAATTCGTATGGAGTTTTGGCTAGTTTGTATATTTTAGAAGATAATCCCGATAAAGCTTTGCATTATGCGCTTAAAGAATACAATATTTTATTACAACTCTATGGCTCAGAACATCCTGATTTAATTTATAGCTTTTTAAATCTTGGAAAGATTTATTTCTTATTGGATGATGTACAAAAAGCAGAAAGGTATTTTAGAGATGCACTTAAATTGTCAGAAAATAAATTTGGTCGCAATCATAGTTATTACAAGCAAAGCGTTGTAGAGATTAGTAAAATTTTAGCTTCTCAGGATAGATTAATCGAAGCAAGTGTATTGTTAGAAAATTCTAAATCATTAAAATATGATGAATATTTAGGTGATATTTATTTGCAAAGTGGTGAGAATAATTTGGCCAAACAATCGTATGCAGCTGCCTTGAAAGATTTTACTAAAGCACACGAGATTTTTTCTTCATTTTATGGCGAAAAAAATATTTATTCGTTGCAAGCAATGTTGGGTTTGTCGAATATGTATTTAGAGTCCAACCAATTGCAGTTGGCTTTAAATAAAGCTGAATATGCATTGACTATGACCTATAAAGACAAACAAAAAACACATGTTTATGATAATTGGGTTTGCATGATGCAGCTATTAAAATGTAAAAAAGAACTTTATAAGAGTTCACCTCCATCAATAAAAATGGTGTTGCAAGAAGTAAATAACATACGAGCAACTATTGAACAAGCTAATCTCGTACGACATACACTTTATTCAGCAGGTAGCCAAGCGTATTTTACGGAACGCATGTCTGTTTTAAATCAGTTAGGAATTTATTTTTTGACACATTGGTACCCAAAACGAGATGCCTATTTTTATAATCAATTGCTTTTTTTTGCTGAAAATGATAAGGCTAATTTATTGCGTCAAAAAATCATCAATTACCAATCTCAAGAACTTTTACCAGAATCAGAACAAAACAAAGCTTCTTTTATAACTGGTAAATTAAACTACTTCGATGCCTTGAAACAAAAGGAGAATAATAATGTAAAATCGGTAGATGATTCTATTTTTTATTACTCAACATTGTTTGAAGAATTTACAACACACATTGAATTAAAATATCCAAAAATTTATTATTTGAAATATGGTAAGAATAACATTAATACAACACAAATTCAACGTCAACTAGTTTCAGATGCTACTTTTTTAGAATACTTTAATGACGATGAAAATTATTATTGTTTAGTAATCCAACAATCTAAAATTTCTATCCAGAACTGTGGAAATTTGAAATATATTGACTCGTTGATTGTGGCGTTCCAACAATCCATCATCCTACAAAAATACAATATCAACTTAGCCAACATCCTTAGTAAGTTATTGTTGCCAGATGAGATACAAAAGAACCTTGTTATAGCTGCTACTAAGTCGATTTCACTGCTCGATTTTGATGTATTACAACGCAATAATCAATATTTAATTCAGCATCATACTTCACAATTTGCATTTTCCGCCAATACCTATTTCTTGCATCGGTCAACTATTCAGCAATCAAATGTGTTGGCCATTTTTCCCAATTATAAATCCAGTTCATTTGTTGAGTTAAACACCCAAAAAGAACAAACAGCATTGAAGCAGTTTAGTGATGTTGCCTTTTTTATGTATCCTAATTTCAGCAAATTAAATAAATCAATTATTTCCGCAGGCATAGTACACATAGGTGCACATTTAGTTATTGATACAATTCACCCATTACAATCTTCAATTGTGCTGTTTCCTGAACATAAAAATCAATTATCTATTGATGAAATTTGGAAGTTGAATTTAAATACACAACTGGTAACGTTGGCTGCTTGCCAAAGTAACTTTGGAAAATCTCAAATAGGTGAAGGCGTTCGTAATTTTGCTTGGGCATTTCATTATGCAGGAGCAAGAAATATATTATCCACGCAGTGGAATGCACCAGATAAAGCAACTTCCACCATAATAGCAAATTTCTATACCAATTTAAATGCAGGTCAAAATAAATCTGAAGCCTTGCGGTTAGCAAAGTTAAAGTATTTGGAAACAACAGATAACATTGGTGCACAACCTTATTTTTGGTCAAATTTTAAACTTTTTGGCGATGCAAGTGAAATAGATGTTGCACCACACTTCTTGTTAAAATATTGGTGCTTGCCTGTACTTTTTTCTATACTCATCTATTGGGTATTTTCATTAATAAATAAATATTATGTGTTACGGCGATATAGACAATGATTTTTAAGTTGATTCTCACACTTTTATTTAAGGATAATGTTTAATTTTATACAAATTAGATTTCAATACATAAAACCATGTTACTTCCATTTGAATATCATTTTCCAGATAAAGTTGTTTCCTATAAACAATTAGATAAATTATTGTCAACTGGATATTTCAGAACCGGAAATTATTTAATGCGCACACGTGTTTTATTTTTTAATAATGAAATTCTTAATACGCTACACGTTCGATTCCAATTATCTGATTATTTGTTTTCTAAAAGTTTGCAAAAGTTGCTGCATAAAAATAAACAACGGTTTACTTACACCATTCAGCCATTCAGCATCACCATCGAAAAAGAAAATTTATATAGAAAACATCGTACTCGATTTAAAGGACATGTATCGCCATCACTTTCCGGTTATATGTTTGATAATTATCACAGCAATATTTTTAATACCTATGAAATAAATGTATTTGATGGTGAACAATTAGTTGCATTTAGTTTCTTCGATGTTGGGCATAAAAGTATTGCCAGTATTTTAGGTATTTTTAATCAGGAATACGAAAAATTTAGTCTTGGAATTTATACCATGTTACTGGAAATAGAGTACGCTAAAAATTTACAATTTAAATATTACTATCCAGGTTATGTGGCGTATGAACCATCCCAATTTAATTATAAACTCCGATTGGCAAAAAAAATTCAATTTTTTGATTGGTTTACAAAGCGATGGTTGTCCTTTGAAAATAGGAATAAAAAAATAAAAGTGTATGATTTCTTTACTGAGAAAATGAACATTGCAGCTACTTGGTTAGAGAAATTTAAAATTGAATACAAACCATTGTTTTATCCATTTTTTTATATGGGTGGCGTGTATCCGAAATCTGATTGTGTGAAAAGTATTTTACATTATTTAGTTACAGATTTTGAGATTGAAGGCCTATATTATATCATTGAATTTCATCCAGAAAAAATGCAGTTAATGCTCACCGGTGCTACCATACATAAATATAGTTACGAAGACGAAATTGACTATACAGATGTATTTGACGAAAAAGAATGGAAGCGTGTTTTGTTATACTTACATCCAAGCATTATTATTTCAAATGAATTTGAACTATATGCTGGTTTATTATTTCTACAAGATTTATTTAGACAATATTTATTGCCACCACCTATTCCAAACAATCGATTTCAAAACCCGAACCTATTTCGTTCATAATGTCTTCTTATTAAGTAGGATAAAGATGTAATTTCAATAGTTAAAGCCTTAATTTGTTAATACTGACATATAATTTTATTCTGTAACTTCACTTTATGGATTTAATGGAAATAATTCCCACCGCACAGCGTGTTTTGAAGCATTATGATATTACCTTTTTAACGCCAAAAGAATGGGCAACATTAATTCAATATGGTTCATTGAAAACATTTAAAAAAGGTGAGAACTTTATTACATCCAACCAATTGAATACCAAAATTGCTTTTATTTTAAAAGGTGGTTTCCGCTTTTTTTACGATAAAAATGACAATGAAATCACTTGCTTATTGGCATTTGAAAATGGATTAATTGGTAGTTTTGAGTCTAATATCTTACGTCAACCTTGCACACAAACTATTCAAGCCATTGAAGAAAGTGAATTGTTTATTATAGATTATAAAGATTTAGAAACTTTGTATGATAAAAGTCCAAAATTTGAACGTGTAGGTCGTTTAATTTTGGAATACTATTTAGCCTATTTACAACAACGTATTACATCCTATTTATTGGATACACCAGAAGAACGTTATATGCGTTTGATAAACGAAACTCCTGATTTATTAAATCGTGTACCCTTGCAATATATTGCATCCTACATTGGTGTTACGCCGGTTTCTTTAAGTAGAATTCGTAAACGTATTTTAAAAAAATAGGATTTAAAAAGCGGAATTAAATTTCAACACTATTATTTTTGGCTACTTCACCTAAGAAGGTTCCTGCTTCGGTCATGGTGCGTTTTCCAGTTTCAAAATCCACACTTACCAATCCAAAACGGTAGTATTGACCAATATTCCATTCGTGGTTATCCATCGTACTCCAATGGAAATATCCTTGAATTGGAATGCCATCTTGTTGTGCCTGATGCACCCAACCTAAATATTCTTTAATACTTTCAATTCTAAATTTTGGATCGTGTGTACATACGCCACTTTCTGTGATAATAATCGGCTTTTGAGTTTTTTTCCAATATCGATGAAAAATTTCATAAAAACCTTTTGGTTCATATTCCCACATCAAATCTACACGGCGACCTAATTTTTCTAATTTTCCTGGCGAGTAAATATTATCTACTGGAAATGGCCTAAATGGCATACGTGCGTAATAACTTAAGCCTTGAAAATCTACTTTTAAAAAATAATTATGACAATATTCCATAAACCACCAATCGAAAATTTTGGCAATGAGCTGTCCAGGAAATATTTCTCCTACAAATTTTACAGTATTATGTGAAATACCAATGGGTGCGGCTGATTTTGCTTTGATGATGTCATACGCTTCATCATGTGCTTTGCCAATTTCCTTCAGCACTTTTCGTGCAGTCCACAATCTGGCTTTTTTAAAAGGCGGAAATCCACCTGTCAGCCAACCATTAGCAATATATACATTTGGCTCATTAAAGGTATTCCAAGTATCTACTAAATGCCCGAAAGTGTCCACCGTTTTTTGTACAAAATCTAACCACATTTTTCTATTTCCATCTTTTTCCCAACCACCTTCTTTTTCAAACCACAATGGATTGGTAAAGTGATGTAAAACAAGCATAATGTGTTTGCCTCTTTTTTTTAATTCTTCCATAAAGCGCAAGTAGGGTTCTACTTCTTTTGGATCCAAAGGCGCAAATGGTGCTTTTTGTAATTTTGCCCAATCATGACTCATTCGATAGGCATTGCCTATTTGGCAAATATATTCCAAGTCTTCATCGCGGTGCAAATCATGTTGAGAACATTTGTCAAACGTGGTTCCATCTAAACATTTTAAACCTTTCCAAGTATTTTCAGATACTGTTTCGATTTGGTATGCTGCGGTGGACGTACCCCAGATGAATCCTTCCGGAAATTGTAATTTCATTTATAACGAGATAAAAAAGTTGCTAGAATTTGTTTTATGTATTCCAACAAATATAGGAAACAATTTTTACATTATCTTAGTGCCAATATTATGAATGTATTAGAGAAATATCAGAGTCGAATAAAAACAAAAACAAGCAAAAGCATGTTGGAAATTCGCATTCCACTTAGAAAAAATTCAAATGTTTTAATTGCGATGATTTTAGCAACTTTAGTATGGATTGCTGGTTTGTATGCACTGGTTCGTGTGGCGTTGTATTTGAGTTTTTTTTGGTATAAAGCCGGTTTGATTTTAGCGATTGTTGTTTGGTTTGCAATTGGAATGATGGGTGCCAGTTTCTTTATTTGGTTGTTTTTTGGAAGAGAACGAATTGTACTTAATAAGGAGTATTTCATTACCGATAAACCATTGGTATTTTTTTATCGCAGAAATTTTTATCCTATTTCTCAAATTCAAAATATCCGTACAGATGTGGAAATTTACAAAGCGAATAGAAATGGGAATTGGGTGGATGAAAGTAGAACCGTTATAAAATTTGACACCAATAATAAATTAGTAACCATTGCACGTGGAATTGCTAAAGAAGAGGCAGAATATATATTATTGCAATTGGCAAAATCTGACTATTTGCAAATGGAACAGTTTGCTGTTATACAAAAACTTTAATTTACCAATTGCTAGTTCCGTATTTTTTTATCACCTGCAGTTTGATGTCTGCAGATTTGTCTTTTTTCCCTTTTTCTAAGAAGTAATAATATAAATTATTAACTACTTGCTTGGCGGTATTTTTATTAAAGTCGGCTTCTTCGTATTGATAAATATCTTTTAGAAATAAAACACCTTTTTCTACTTGAGCGATAGAAGCATTTTCTAAATATTTTTCGAACGCTCTGAAATTAGATGAAAAATTATAAGGTGAATTTAACCAAATGGCCTTTTGGAAATATTCAAAATTATCAACAGTTGTATCTTTAAAGATGTTGCAAATTACTCGTATAACATCCCTGTTTTCAAGGTGTGTATTTTGAACTGCGTATTGATATGCCTTTGAAAAATGGTATGTTCTAAGCAAGTTTAATGCTGTTGTCAACATTCGGTAAGAGGAATCTTTTTGAATAATATATTCGCAGATGGATACAATTTTTTCTTTTTCAATTTTTGCTAATTTTTGTAATGCTCTATCGCGTACTTTTGAGGCAGTATCGGTGTTCACTATATTTTGTAATGCAAGGGATAGTTTAGCTTTATTGCTAAATTTTTCAATGTCGATTAATTCAATGGCGTTTTGACGTAAGAATTCATTTTTTAATTGAAATGCTTGGTAAAATACATCTTGTACTGCTTCATTTCCCTTTATCTTATTGGATAAAATTTCGAGCACTTCTAATTTGTCTTTAATTTTTGACGCGTTGTAAAACTTAAATATATTTTCTGTATCGCTGAGGTCTTCAGTTTTTTCACATATCAATACTTTGTCAGCATCAAAGTTTACCCATTGTGGTGCGGTGGATGCCGGAAAATAAAAGGTATTTATTTTGTCGTTGATGTCAATTATTTTCGTTTCTATTTTGCCATTAGTATAAATATCTACTTTTGTAGGTATTCTAAAAATGGGAGCTTCGCTCGATGTTTGTGTTTGGTGCACCGTAAGTTCTATCGTTTTATTTTTTTCATCATATCGATGTGAAATGTCTAAAATGGGATGTCCTTTTTCTAACCACCATTGATTGAAGAACCAATTTAAATCTTTTCCAGTAACTGCTTCAAATGCTTTTCGTAAATCTGATAATTCGGCAATTCCAAATCGATGTTCTTTTAAGTATTTATTTAAGGCAGTGAAAAAAGCTTCATCGCCTACATAATTTCTCAACAAATGTAAAACGGCACCACCTTTTTCATATCGTATATCATCAAATAAATCATGAGGAGTTTCGTAATAGTAATTAATAATCGGATTATTTCGATAACTGGAACTGTTTAAATATTTCTGAGTGGCTTGTATTCGATATGCTTCGGCAAGATCTTTCCCGTATTTATATTCCATCCAAATATATTCTGCATAATCAGCAAAGGATTCACTAAGTGTAAGATTAGCCCATGATTCAGGCGTTACATAGTCACCAAACCATTGATGACCTAATTCATGAGATATAATCCAATCAAAATTGCCATCAATGAGTTGTCGTTTGTCGCATAATAAATTATCATAATAAATAATAGCAGATGAATTTTCCATGGCACCGGCAGTATAATCATAAGCCATTATATTCGACAATTTATCCCATGGAAAATCAACACCCAATTTTTGAGAATAAAACTCCATCATTTCTGGTAAATTTTTAAAAATTTCTGCAACACCATCCTTGTATTTTGGAAAAGTATATGCGGAAACTTCTTTATCGCGCCAAGTTGTTTGATGTTTATAAAAATCACCTACTGATAAGAAAAACAAATAAGGTGCATGAGGTTTGTTTTGTAGCCAATGGTCGGTTTTGGTACCATCGCCATTATAATGCGTTTCCACTAACAAACCATTAGAAAGTGAAATTAAATTAGAGTCTATTGTCACCAAAATTTCTTGACTTGTTTTTTGGTTTGTTGCGTCTATAGTCGGAAACCAACAGGAAGCAGATTCTTCTTCTCCTTGTGTCCATAAATGCATTGGCTTATATGGATTTTTGTCTTCCACATCAATAAAATACATCCCACGTCCATCTATAATTTGTGTGCTATCTTGTAAATACGGCGTAGCAGTATAATTAATAATGATACTCAATTGCTCCAACATGGTATAGGTTCGGTCTAAATTAATGGTTAGCTTAAGTGTGTCGTATGTGTATTTCAGTGCTTCATTTTTTTTAGGTGTTTTTAATGAAACAGAATGGATGTTCATGTATTTGGCATCCAAAACTAATGTGTTTTGATTGTAGAAATGAGGACGTAACAAAAGTTCTGCTTTGCCTTCTAATGTTTTATCTTTAAAAATAGGTTTAATGTCTAATTTCGTATTCAATAAATCAAAATATTGCGTATAAGCATCTTTGTAGGATGTAATAAAGTTTTGCGGTGTAACAATTAATTCATCCAAATATTTTGGAAGCTTTTTTGAACCTCTTTTTTTTCTCGGTTTTGCATCTAATGATATGAATATCAATAAAATAAGGAATAGTAAGCAGTATTTACGCATTTTAACTTATTAACATCGTTTGAAAAAGTAAAACAAATCAATCCTAGTTAAATTCTTAATATCGTGTTGTGAAAATGAAATGGGTTTAACCAAAACCGATTTGACGTGCAAAGGTAGATATTATTAGCATATAACTCAAATTCGTATAGCAATTAATAAAAATCAAATGAAGTATAAAGTTTATTACAAAGAAAACCTTGCCCATGAAATTGAATTGGACAATCAACAAATAAAAATTGATGGAAATCCAACAGATATAGATTTGGTGAAATTATTGGATAATAAATTTCATATTCTTCAAAATCATAAAACCTACAATTTAGAAGTTATTCATGCGGATTATACCACAAAACGATTTTCTATAAAAGTAAATAACAATATCTACGATTTAAATTTGCAAAATGAATTAGATGCATTGTTGGACAAGATGGGCATGTCTGTAGCTGACAGCGATAAAATGGATAACGTAAAAGCACCAATGCCAGGTTTAGTGCTGGATATTTTGGTAGAAAAAGGACAAAGCATTCAAAAAGGTGATAACTTGTTAGTATTAGAAGCCATGAAAATGGAAAACATTATTAAAGCAAGTGGTTCGGGCGTCATAAAAGATATTAAAGTGAATAAAAAAGATGCCGTAGAAAAAAATCAGCTGTTGATTGAAATGGAATAAACTTTATCTTCAAAAGCGATTAACAAAATTGTTTAAATATTTAAAATACTGTGTGGTTTGAAGATTGAAAAGATGTAACAAAAGTTAAGATAAATCATCCCATGCATCAATAATTATATATACTTATGCATTTAGTTTCAGAAGAAATAGAAAAATATATTGAGCAACATACTTCTGAGGAAACAGATGTATTGCAACAGCTCAACAGAAAAACAAATACAGATGTTTTGATGCCTCGTATGCTGAGCGGTAAAGTTCAAGGCCAATTTTTAAAGCTATTTTCTCAAACATTGCAACCTAATTGTATTCTTGAAATCGGTACATTTACCGGCTATTCGGCAATTTGCTTAGCCGAAGGTTTAAAAGAAAATGGCAAGCTATTTACCATTGATATTAATGAAGAATTAGAAAATATTGTTCGTGCGCACGTACAAAAAGCCGGCATGGAAAATAAGATTGTACAAATTATTGGAAATGCGAAAGAGGAGATTGAACAATTAAACGAAATTTTTGATTTAGTATTTATTGATGCGGATAAACAAAACTACGGCTTATACTATGATTTAGTTTTTGATAAGGTACGAAAAGGTGGTTTTATTTTAGCAGATAATGTATTGTGGAGCGGAAAAATTATTGACCAAAACAAAGATAAAGACACACAAAAATTAGCAGAATTTAACGAGAAAGTACAACAAGATAATCGCGTAGAAAACGTTCTTATTTCTATACGTGATGGTATTATGCTCATTCGAAAAAAATAAAAAAAAACTTAACTATCTATCATATCATGAAACGCACTTATTCTAACTTACTATTATTATTTTTGTTTGCTTGCCTACACACATCCTCTCTTGCACAACGTTTGGATACCACTGCAATAATTAATTACATCAAACAATATAAAGATATTTCAATAGATGAAATGAACAGAACAGGTGTTCCTGCAAGCATTACGTTGGCACAAGGCATTCATGAAAGTGGATTTGGTAAAAGTTATTTGGCACAAAATACCAATAACCATTTTGGAATAAAATGCAAAAAGGAATGGACAGGAAAAACATTTAAATATACTGACGATGCACCAAATGAATGTTTCAGAGTCTATAATAATGTAGAAGAATCCTATCGAGACCATTCTGATTTTTTGAAAAACAGAGCACATTATGCACCATTATTTTTACTAGATAAATACGATTATAAAGCTTGGGCATTCGGATTGAAAAAAGCCGGATATGCCACGAATCCTAAGTATCCGCAAATAATAATCAAAACAATTGAAGATTTTCAATTAATGGTATTCGATAAAGGACAAACACCATTTTACTTGTCAACAACTACAGCTTCTGTGGTGAAAAATGAAACTAAAGAAGAAAAAACGTTACAAACTATCGAAGTAGAATCCGAACCCAATTCAGTTGCTTCACCTGCCATTGAATCAAATAAAAATCAAGAAGTTGAATTGCCGATTCCTACAAGTTCTGTAAAAAAAAACTTCTTTAATATCAATGGAGTTAAAGCAATAAAACTATACACCAAAAAAGGGGAAACACTTGATTTTATTTCCAATGTATTAAAAATAGAAAAAGCTGATTTGTTAGCATTTAATGACATTTCCGACGAATCGCCACTCAGCGATGGTCAAGTAATTTTTGTGCAACGCAAAAAAAAATCGAATAAAACAGACAAAACGTACACGGTTAAATTAGACGATAATATGTGGTCGATTGCTCAAAAAAAAGGCGTGCGCTTGTCTGCTTTATTAAAACGAAATAAGCTACAAAAAGGCGAAGAACCTGCACCTAAACAACAACTGGTTTTAACTGGTAAAATTAAAGAGAAACCTGTGTTGCGTACAAGCGTAGAAATACAAAAATCAAACAAAAATATTCCACCAAAAGATAGTATAGTAAGAGCAAAAGATACTATTTATCCAGAATTAAAATCAGACATTAAATTGTCTGTGGACAGCAACACTGTTTTGCGTTGGGAAAATGACACTAAATTGCTCGAAAAACCACCATTGTTTGAGTTGAAAGATGAACCTCAAACAAGTATGCATAACACAAAACTTGTTCAAAAAGCAGAAACTGTTTTATCGGATTCATCCAATAAGAGCCTACACATAGTAGTAAAAGGCGATACAATGTATAATATTTGCAAACGATATTCTATTTCCATTTCTCAGCTACAAGAATGGAATAATTTGCCCGACAATTCAATAAAATTAGGTCAAACACTAATCGTGCATCGATAGTGCTTAGTATATTTTCGTAAAACAAACTTAGCATTGAACTACATTGTTTCCCAAAATTATTTTGTACCTTTTATGCATCTAAAAAATGGATAAATGCAAACCATTCACATAAAAGGAAAACTATTTCATAAATACATCACCGAAGAAGAAATACAAAAACGCATACAAGAAATTGTGGCAGAATTGTCTTGCCAGTTTAAGGATAAACATCCCGTTTTTATTGTGGTTTTGAGAGGTGCTTTTATGTTTGCTTCCGATATTTTAAAACGCTTCAATCATCCTTGCGAAATTGAATTTGTAAAACTCAATTCATACACAGGTATGGCTTCCACCGGAAAAATAAATATCACACTTCCATTAAAAGAAGAAATGATAAAAGATAGAGATGTAATTGTTGTAGAAGATATTGTTGATTCTGGATTGACTATGAATTTTTTTATTTCGTATTTAGAAGGCTTGCAGCCCAAATCCATTACCTTAACTACGTTTTTGTACAAACCTGAAAATCTTCAAAAAGAAGTTAAAATAGATTATGTTGGGTTTACCATTCCAGAATTATTTGTTATTGGATATGGCTTAGATTACGATGGCGAAGGACGAAATCTAAGTGCAGTGTATCAAGTTGTTTAATCTAATAGGAAGCCACAATCACAGCACCATTTTTTTTTGCCCAAAGAAAATCCAATCCTTTTGTGTTTTTATTTATTTTAGCACCGTTCAACTTTATAAAAATAGCAGGTTGCTTTTCTACTAATTCCAAAGCAATAGATAATGCTTCCGTTTCCACCATTTCCGGCGCTATTAAAGCCGTTGTTTTTTCTGTTTTTTTCTGTTGTGAATTGGCAAAAATTGTCTCTGATGCTTGCGTTGGTGTTTCTATATAATCTAAAATGGCATTCGATAAATTTACATTTTGTAAATCGGCATTCTTTAAATTCGCCAATAATAAATTTGAAGATTGCAAATTCGCATTGGTCAAAAGTGCAAATTGTAAATCTGCTTCTTGAATTAAGGCTTGCGTTAAATTAGAATTGCTCAAATTAGCATATCGTAAATTGGAACTCAATAATACGGCACGTGTTAAATTGGCACCAGATAAATTGGCGCCACTTAAATTCGTTTGATAAAAATTACAATCCGTCAAATCACAATTTGATAAATTCGCTCCATTGAGTTGGGCATTACTTAAATCTGCTCCTTTTAAATTTATTCCACGCAAATCAGCACCAATAAAATTGGCATTCGTTAAATTTTTTTCACCAGATTTTGCAATTTGCAGCCATTGTGCAATTGACTTTTGCGCTAATAAATGACCAGAAAAGAATGACAAAAATATCATTAAAATTAAACTGTACGTTTTCATGAAATTGGGTTTTTATGAAAAAAATATTTTAAACTTAAAGTTAATTAAGTTTTTGGAATAAATCAAGGGTTAATATATTTACTGAAAATCAGCTGCTTAAATACTTTTTTTTCACTATTTGGGATGAAAATCCTTTTTTTAATAATAAAATAATGAGAAGTATAAACACAACTATTTTTATTTGTTTGATAATCAATATGTTGTAAAATATCAAAGGAATGTGAATAATTTTCAAAAACTAAAATAAAATTCGTATTTTTGCAATCCTTTTAAATCTCGTAACCACTAAGGCATGTCAGATTCAATAACGGAATATCATATACCACATGCCGGATTGAAAAAGGAAATTCATGAGTTTACTTATGAATTAACAGAAAAGTTCTTTTCCAACATTGAAGGTGCACAAATTGAAAAATGTGCCATTCAAGTGAATATTACATTCGATAAACGCCAAGAGCCATACCATATCGAAATAGATTTGGATGGAACTATTTGGAATGAATGTGATAAATGTACAGCGCAAATTCCATTAAGTATTCATGCATCTTATATAGTATATGCAAAATTTACAACTGATGCAACATTGACGGAAACTGATAACGAAGAAATTATTTATATCGCTCGTGATGATCAATATATAGATATTTCTCAGTTGTTGTACGATTATATTCATGTAGCCATTCCGGTACATCGCATTTGTGACAATCCGGGAAAAACAGAATATTGCGACCAAGAAATTATTCAACTGTTGGATAAACAAAATGAAGAAAATAATATCGACCCACGTTGGGCAGATTTAGATAAATTAAAAGACAAATTAAATTAAAATACTATGGCACATCCTAAGCGCAGACAATCTACAACAAGACGCGACAAAAGACGTACACACTACAAAATGGAAGTTGCAAATGTGGCTACTTGCAAAGTAACCGGCGAAAGTCACTTATCCCACAGAGCATACGTTTCCGGTAATGATTTATATTACAACGGAAAAGTATTAATCGAAGGATACGTAAAATAATTTTAGAGTAAGAGATAATAGAAACAATCTTACATTTCAATTCTTTTATCTAAAAATAGTATATAAATGGCTTCTACATCAGATATCCGCAATGGAATGTGTATCAATTTTAACTCCGATATTTATAAAGTAGTTGAGTTCTTACACGTTAAACCAGGCAAAGGTGCGGCATTTGTGCGTACAAAATTAAAAAGTGTAACCAATGGTCGTGTATTAGAAAACACATTTCCAGCTGGTGCAAAATTAGATGAAGTTCGCGTAGAATATCGCGAATACCAATACTTATATCCTGAAAACGATGCATTTACTTTCATGAACAATGAAACGTATGAGCAAATCACTGTTGCTAAAAACATCATCAATGCTTCCGACTTTCTAGAAGAAGGAATGACAGTTAAAATTGCAGTTCGTGCCGAAGATGAAATGCCATTAATTTGCGAATTGCCAGCAACCGTTGTTGTAGAAATCACCTATGCCGAACCAGGAATAAAAGGCGATACTGCTACCAATACTTTACGCCCAAGTACAGTTTCTACTGGCGCAAAAGTAATGATTCCATTATTTGTAAACGTAGGCGATAAAATAAAAGTAAACACCGAAACAGGTGCTTACATGGAACGCGTAAAATAAAAATTCAACATACAATCGAATAAAAAAATGCTTCCATTTTGTTGAAGCATTTTTTTATGTCTGATGTTTCAATTTCGATTTAATAATCAACTTAAATCACTATATTTGATTTATGGATATTGCTCAGATAAAAAAACTCATTCAACTTCTAAATGATAATCATTTAGGAGAATTAAAAGTGCAAGACGGCGATTTTAAAATCACCATCCGACATAAAGACTTTGCAAAATCATCAACAGCAACATCTGTCATCACTGCACCGGCAAGTTCAATTGCAACGTTAGACAATAGTCTTATTCCTGCCAATTCACCATCTTCCAAAAATGAAGGAGATGTTTTAACACATTTCCAAACTATAAAAGCACCAATGATTGGCACATTTTATCGAGCTGCCGGCGAAGGCAAAGAACCATTTGTTAAAGTAGGCGATAAAGTGAAAAAAGGAGACGTATTATGCATCATTGAAGCCATGAAATTATTTAATGAAATTCAAAGTGAAATTTCTGGAAAAGTAATTAAAGTAATGGTGGACAATGCACAAGCCGTTGAATACGACCAACCTTTATTTTTAATTGAACCATAGAAATTTCAATTCTAAAGCCATGTTTTGTGTGCTCATATACCATCATTATGACAACGCATAGTTCCCACAATATACATGCTCACCTATCATTATAAAAACTTACCACCATTATATCATAAATAGTTAGTATTTAAGAAGAATGTAGCTTATTTTTGTACAAAATTGCTCAACTTTAATTTGCAAATGTAATTATGCTACATCAACGTTTATCTCAAAAAATGCTTCAAAAACTGTCACCACAACAAATACAGTTAATGAAGTTATTACAAGTTCCTACTGCCAGTCTTGAGCAACGCATTAAAGAAGAATTAGAAATCAATCCTGCATTGGAAGAAAACATGGCAGATTTTGACAGTGATAAAGAAAATTTAGCGGAACCCGAACAAATCCGAGATGATGAAAATGAAGAATACGAAAATAATAATGACGATGATTTTGCAGACAGCTTAGATGTGAAAGAATATACTAAAGACGAATATGATTACGACGGCGATAGTGGTGATGAATACAGAGGCAAAGAAGAAAAAAAATCAACTCCTTATGCTGTAGGAAAATCCTTTCACGATTTTTTAGATGAACAACTCAATCTCTTAGATTTAGATGAACACGAATGGCAAATTGCCGATCAACTAATTGGTAGCATCGGCGATGATGGATATTTACGTAGAGATTTAGAAGCAATTGTGGATGACTTAGCATTTCAAAAAAATCTAACAACTGATGTAAAAGAAATTGAAGAAGTACTGCGCACCATACACCGTTTTGATCCGTCTGGAGTAGGTGCTCGTAATTTACAAGAGTGCTTGCAAGTGCAACTAGAACGCAAAGAACAAAATACACACGTAAAAGTGGCACTAGAAATTATTAATACACAGTTTGAAGCATTTACCAAAAAGCACTATGATAAACTGATGAAAGCTTTGAATATTAATGAAGAGCAACTCAAAAAATCATTAGACGTTATTTTACACCTGAACCCAAAACCAGGTGGTTCCAGCGATAACACCACTTCCGTAAATCACCAAACCATCATTCCTGACTTTACTGTTGAAAATAATAATGGTGAATTAGATGTTTTACTTAATGGCAAAAATGCACCTGATTTACGCATCAGCGATTCGTTTAAAGAAATGCTCACTTCCTACGGTAAAGGTGCCATGAAAGATAAAAAACAAAAAGAAGCAGTTGTTTTTATCAAACAAAAAATAGATTCTGCTAAATGGTTTATCGATGCCATTAAACAGCGTCAACATACCTTATTTGTAACCATGGAGGCCATTGTAGAGTTCCAGAAAGAATATTTTTTAAGTGGTGATGAGATGAAATTACGGCCAATGATTTTAAAAGACATCGCAGAAATAACCAGCTTGGATATTTCCACCGTTTCTCGTGTAGCGAATAGTAAATATTGCCAAACAGAATTTGGCGTTTTTTCCTTAAAACATTTCTTCTCCGAAGGATTGCAAACCGAAAGTGGGGAAGAAGTATCTACTCGTGAAGTAAAAAAAATATTAGAAGATTTAGTAGCTGCAGAAAATAAATCTAAGCCTTTAAGCGATGAATATATTACCGAGCAGTTGAAAGAGAAAGGCTATAACATTGCACGGCGTACGGTAGCAAAATATCGAGAACAATTAAATATACCTGTCGCACGTTTAAGAAAAGAATTGTAACCATTTATAAATAGTAGCATATTGTGATTAAGTTTCTATCCAAATTAATTTCTTACCTCTTTCATCCTTTAATCATACCTACGTGGTATGTTTTATTATTGTTGTATGCTATGCCATTTTCGTTTGCTGGCATATCCACACCAATAGTGATTGGTATTGTTTGGGTCAACACATTTATGTTTCCTGCTATCACTATCTTGTTGCTTCGAAAACTTGATTTTATTGATAGTTTTGAAATGCCCGATAAAAGTCATCGGATTATTCCATTGATAGCCACTATCATTTTTTATGTTTGGGCTTTTATGGCATTGAAAAAAACAAATTATCCATTAATTATGAACGTGTTTATGTTGGGTACTTTAGTTTCTTTATTCCTGTCGTTTTTTATCAACGTATTTCATAAATTAAGTTTACACATGGTAGGCATTAGCGGTGCATTGACTGCCGTCTTATTGTTGGTTTTTGTTTCACCACACGATTTTAGTTATGTGTTCTTGTTGCTAGTACTCTTGTGTGGCGCTATCGCCACAGCCAGATTGTTTTTGCAAGCACATACTGTGAGAGAAGTTTATACCGGTTTTATGGTGGGCATGTTTGGGCAGGTTTTAGGGTTAATGTTAATACATGTATTCCTGTAAATTATAAATAAAAATTCATTTTAAATATCTTTTTTTTATTGAAAAAATTACTCTTGATAGGATTGCTCGTTTGTGTTAGTGGCTCGTTCGCACAAAGTAACAATGCAGCTTTATTTGTAAGAAATATAGTTATCAATGGAAATAAAAAAACCAAACCGTATGTTATACTTCGAGAAATGACACTTCGGAAAGGTGATATGTTCTCCGCTGTAAAAATGGATTCTATTTTACTTCAACAACGTTTAAATATTTTTAATTTAGGTTTATTTAATGAAGTATCTGTAAATATAAAAAATTGGGAATCAGATAGTTTAGATATACATATTCAAGTTCATGAACGATGGATGATAATTCCGATTCCAATTGTAAAATTTGTTGACCGAAACGTTTCTGAATGGTGGAAAAATTATAACCATGATTTCAAGCGACTTCAATATGGTGCCATGCTAAATTGGGGAAATTTTACCGGAAGAAATGATGTTTTACAACTTGGAATCAGCTTCGGGTTTGCACAACGTTTAGATATAGGCTATTCGATTCCACATTTTAATATCAGAAACGAAAAAGTAGGTATGTCTATTTCATTTTCAATGCTTCGTACACGTCGTATAGCGTATAATACAGTGGATGACAAACTAGCATATATGTATTTAGGCGATACTTGGCAAAATCAAAAAATTGAAACATCTGCTCAAGTTTCTTATCGGAATGCCATTCATACCACACACTATTTCTCCACCGGATATGGCTATTCCGTTCTGAGTGATACTGTAATTAGAGCCAATCCTAATTATTTTTTAAACGCAGCAGACAAACAGCATTATTTTAAAGTAGGTTATACCTTTGTTTCAGATCATCGCAATATCAGATCGTATCCAACAGGTGGCTGGTATTTGTCGGCGCATTTAACCAACTTTGGACTGGGCTTCATGAAAACCAGAATGACTACAGTTGGGTTTCAATTTTGTAAATATTTTCAATGGAAAAAACAACCTCGTTTCTCCGCTGCTTCTATGATTCAATGGCAATTTTCGTGGCCACTTAAACAACCTTATAATTTACAATATATAAAGTCATTGGGTTACGAAGAAAACCTTGTACGTGGCTATGAATTAAACGTTTTAGATGGTCAACATTTTTTGTTGTTTAAAAATGAAGCGCGCTTCCGTGTATTTAGTTTTCAATTAAATAAAATTAAAAAATTTAAAGGAAAATCGGGTGCCATCCTCAACTCGTCCTTAGCCTATTTGCCTTTAAATTTATATTTGACCGCCTATTTCGATGCCGGATATGTGTGGGATAAATACTTTGTAGGAAACAATAATCAATATAAAAATAAATGGCAATTTGGATATGGAATAGGGTTGAACTTTGTAACATTTAACTCTAAATTATTCCGCATAGAATATAGCGCAAACAGATATTTAAAGAATGGCGTATATTTACATTTCACACAGCCAATTTAAGCTCATTTAGTTAATCGATGGAAAATGAATATTGGAATTTATAGTCGCGTTTTTAAAGAAGAACATACACCTTACGTGTTGGAGTTAATACAGCAATTAACGCAGTTTAATTTTTCTTTTTTTATGTTCGAAAGTTATTATAAGTCGATAAAAAATAAATTAGATAAACAAAAAATTTCAACATTTAAAACGGCAGATGATGTAAAACGAAATATAAATCTGTTAATTTCATTAGGTGGCGATGGAACACTCTTAGACACCTTGCATTTAGTGCAAGATAGTGAAATTCCGGTAGCAGGTATTAATATGGGACGATTGGGCTTCTTGGCAGATATTCATAAAGAAGAAATTAAAGAATTAGTACAATCAATTCGTCAAAATACGTACACCATTGAAGATAGAACTTTAATAAATGTAGAATCCAATAAACAAGGATTTGGAATAGCCAACTTTGGATTAAATGAATTTACGATTCATAAAACAGATTCATCTTCCATGATTGTTGTACATGTATATTTGAACGGTGAATTTCTAAATTCATTTTGGGCAGATGGACTCATAGTAGCTACGCCAACTGGTTCTACGGCTTATTCTTTAAGTTGTGGCGGTCCAATTGTTTTTCCGAGTTCCAATAATTTCGTGATTACACCCGTTGCTCCACATAATTTAAACGCGCGTCCAATTATAATTCCAGACAACACCGTTTTGTCATTTGAAGTAGAATGCCGTTCCAATACTTTTTTATGCTCCATCGATTCTCGTTCTATCAGCATGAATACCAATTGCCAATTAGCTGTTCGAAAATCTGCCTTTACCTTTAAGTTGTTGCGTATGCCGGAAAGCTCCTATTTAAGTACATTACGTGAGAAATTAAATTGGGGCGAAGATTCGAGGAATAGTTAAGACTTCTGTCATTTCGAGTGCAACGAGAAATCATACCACAAGAAGATATTGGGTTCTATTTTAATAAATATTAAGTACATTTTTATAGTTTGCCATCGCATAATATAAAAATTAGTATTATATTTACTATTAATTGATTTTTTTTTATGAAAAAATCAAAAATCAAAAATCAAAAATCAAAAAATTGCAATTTTACTAATCATTATTAATATGTTTGCTATCTTTTCGTGCAGTAAAATTGAAAATACAAATATTAATAATGTAAAACAAAAAAACGCACCTTCCAGTTCAAGGATAAACAGAGGAATTGATACTTTTGATTTTTTAATGAATGTAGATAATCCAACAAGAGAGGTAAGAGATTTTATTAGGAATGGTAATTACTTACCAGCAACAAGATCAATAAAAATTGGTGACCGAGAGCCTACAAAAGCGGAAGAACAACAAATGGCATTAGTTGTAAACCCAACATATCCAAATTACCATTGTTGTAATGATATTTGTCTAACTATTCCAGAAGATCCGTATGGATTTTATCAACCCTTTACAGATATTTGGGGAAATCCAATAAAATTTATTGGACGATACGGAAATGATCCTAGACAAATGTATTATGTATATATACCGAATAATGTAAGTTCCAATGCAAAAATAATTGTTTTAATACATGGTGGTGGATGGATAACTGGCCCAGATCCTGACAAAGTAAATGGTTTCAACTCTACCTATTGTAATGAAGGTACAGAAAGCACCAATAATATAGTAAAAAATTTATTAAGTGCTGGTTATGTTGTAGTGGCACCTTTATATAGATTAGTTGCAGGTGCAGATAATAATGCAGATGATTTATTATCACCTGTAACTGTTTTAGATCAGGTAAATGATATTGATGCAGCCATTACACATGTGCGTACTAATTTTCCAACTTGCTTGTGGCAAACAGGTCCAATTAATGCAAATAACATACAAGTATTAGGGGAAAGTGCTGGAGCAAACTTAGCTCTATTATTTGCATACACAAAAGCGAATACTTCATATGTAAAATCTGTAGTATCAGTAGCAGGACCGGCTAATATGAATAATTTTGCTTCATGGATACAGAACAAGCAATTAACAATGCCATGTTTAACTACACAAACAGCGCAAAATGATTTTAAATATGGAGATCCAATTGCTTATCCAACAAAAGTACATTTTCCAAAATATTCAATTTACGACCCAGATGCACTAAATGATCCTGCTAATACTAATATTACGAATCTGACCAATCCACAGAGTTTTAATTGTTGGATAAATATTGTAAAATCTTATTCATTAGTATATATATTTGGTTTTCCTGTAGATGTTTATACATCAATAACAAATCCTTTAAATCCACCTGGCCCTTATGCAGGGCTTACAAATGCACCTGCGCATAATATAACTAAAAGAGTGAATGACTCGTACCATGCAGCACAATATTGTACTCGCAGTATAATTACAAATCCTGCAACTAATAATAACTTACAGTTAATTAGTCCTTCTTTCGTTTTAAATAGTTCTCGCATTGTTCCAACATTTATAATATACGGCAATAGTGATTGGTTAGTGCCGTATTCAATAGCAATGCTTAATATGAATACTAAACTTACCAATTTTGGTGGATTAATAGGTACGTATAATAGCACTAATAACAATATTCCAATTAACATAAATTACACTACACATCCATCTAAACATATTATTAAAATATTCAGTTCAGATGGTGCGCCAGCTTTTGGTCATGCTAATCATAATGTTGCACAACATTTACAAGCACAAGGGAATATATTAAATTGGTTTAGTCAGCATTAAAATGTATGTAAAATGAAAAAAATATTTTTTTGTAGAGCATTAACTTTCATTTTATTGCTAACGGGTTGTTGTAATGATAATTTATTGCCAACATCTGAAAATATACTTAAAGGAAAGTTAAAAACTTTTGAAGATGAAAATTTTACGAGCAGTATCACTAATGATTCTGCTGTCAGATTTTATTTTAATTATGACAGTATACATGGTGAACTAAAAAACATTTCAATCAAAATTCAAATTAATAATATGGATACCATGCTTCCTGTTTTTACCATCAATAAAGTAAGCAATGGCATTACATATGTTTATTTTCTTAATTTCTATTCACTTGGTGCAGGTATTCAAAAATTCAGAATAAATACTATCAATAAACGAATAACCTCATTAGTTGAACTAGATACTATTAATAATACGGAAAGATTAGTTGCTTACACATATTACACTGGAAATAATATTGATAGTGCTTATAATGCTGGTGATTTTCTAACTTATAATATCAGATTGTCCAATTTTATATTTTCCAATCAAAATTTTATCGGTTACAATATAAATTCTACAACACAGTTAATAAGTCCACCATATAATACAATTAATAGACAAGCTCATAGGAAAATAAATTACACAAATAGTCTCTTAAAAAATAAACTATTCACTCAAAATTGTATGGATATTTTCCCAAGATATAATTATGATTTACTTTTATACTTCTTGAATGTAGATGATTATTACATTACACCAATAAATAAAAATTTAATAAGCGATATTACTGAATTTTCTGAAAATGATGATGATACTATCATTGTAAGATATAACTATCAATATACATATTCAGATGTAACAAGTGTTAAAAGAACCTATTTTTCTCTTTCAGATACTTCTATTAAAACAGAAAAATATCAACGAATGACCTATTATTAAAAATATCTCGGCTTTGATTATTATCCAACCTCAAAATCACCAATCCGCAGAGGGTTTAGCTGCTTTTGATTATACACATGTTCTTGGAAGGAATAAAGATGTATTTGACAAAATGGGTGATTTTCAGACATGGTTCGTGTCTCACTTCAGTCATGGTTTGCGTCTCACGAAACATTTTAGCCATGGTTTGCGTCTCACGAAACATTCCTCAGTCATGGTTCGTGTCTCACGAAACATTTTATCTTCTCATTCTAAAATCGTACATTGTCATTCTAAAATCGTACATCAAAATGTGTGGAATTGCAGGCGCGTATAGTTTTAAAAATAAAATTGTTGAACAACAATGGTTGCAAAATACAGCTACCTCTTTAAATAAACGCGGTCCTGATAATCAGAATTTTGTTACCATTGGCAAAGCATCTTTAGTACACGCACGTCTATCAATTATTGATACGTCAACAGCAGCGAATCAACCGATTTACGATAGTACCGAAAGATATTCAATCATCTTCAACGGCGAGATTTTCAACTATCAAATTGTAAAAGAAGAATTGTTGCAACTTGGTGTGCAGTTCAAAACACACTCTGATACTGAAGTGTTGTTGTATGCCTACATTCATTTTGGCGAAACATTTTTACATAAACTCAATGGCTTTTTCGCATTTGCCATTCACGATAAACAAGAAGATAATTTATTTATTGCTTGTGATAGATTTGGCATCAAACCATTATACTATTATACTGATGAAGATTATTTTTTCTTCGGTTCCGAATTAAAATCCATCTTACAATTTCCTGTAAAAAAAGAAATAAACTGGAGCGCAGTTAGTTTGTATTTTCAACTCAATTACATTCCTGGAAAAAATTCCATTTTCAAAAATATACAACGCTTAGAACCTGGTCATCAAATTTTAATTCATAAATCTGATTCCGATAGCTATCGGAACATAATTAAGAAATGGTACACCATTCCATACAATGCATTAAATGCCGAGCAAAATCAGCTAAGCTACGACGAACAAAAGAAAAAACTAGTAGAGCTAATGGATGATTCTGTTCGCTTGCGTTTAATTGCCGATGTGCCATTAGGCGCATTTTTAAGTGGAGGAATAGATTCATCAGTGATAACGGCAATGGCATCGCGCCATACCAAAAATTTAAATACATTTTCAATTGGTTTTGAAGGAAATGAATTCTTTGATGAAACACCTTATGCTAATTTGGTAGCGAAGCATTTTAAAACCAACCACACTGTTTTTAAATTAAAAAATGAAGACTTATTTCAAAGTTTACACGAACTCTTAGATTATAGCGATGAACCTTTTGCTGATTCATCCGCATTGTTGGTAAATATACTTTCCAAACATACCAGTAAATACGTGAAAGTGGCACTTTCCGGCGATGCAGGCGATGAATTGTTTGCCGGATACAATAAACATTATGGTGAATGGCAATCGAGAAATGGTGGTTGGAAAGCAAATGTGATACACTTATTGCAACCACTTTGGAATACGTTGCCTAAATCCAGAAATGGAAAATATGGCAATAAAATAAGACAGTTAGAACGTTTTGCATCAGGTATGAATTTGTCAAATGCGGAACGATGGTGGCGTTGGTGCTGTATCAATGATTTTAATTTTGTAGAGAAATTATTGAATCATAAATGCGATGCTTCCATGATGGAATTGATTGAAACACGTCAACAATTTATGGCATCTGTTCAATATGATGGCACTTTAAATGATAATTTGTTGGCGGATGTGAATATGGTTTTGCCGTATGATATGCTTACAAAAGTCGATAGAATGAGTATGTGCAATTCTTTAGAAGTACGTGTTCCTTTTTTAGACTATCGAATCGTTGAATATGCTTTCACATTGCCGGTTTCTAGCAAAATAAATGCAAACATGAAAAAGAAAATCGTACAAGATGCATTTAAACAAATATTGCCCAATGAACTTTACAATAGACCTAAAAAAGGATTTGAAGTGCCGTTGCTTCAATGGTTTAGAACAGATTTGAAAAATCAAATTTTAAATGATTATCTAAGCGATGAGTACATACAACAGCAAGGTGTTTTTAATGTTGATGTAATTCGATCCATCAAACAACAATTATTTTCAGCAAATCCAGGTGATGTACATGCACAAATATGGGCTTTAATGGTGTTTCAAAATTTTTGGAGAAAATACATGGAATAATTGTGTGTTAAATGCTATTAAACAAGATTAAAATTTATGCCTAAGCCATTAAATATAGGAATTGTAGCGAACACCGCTTTTAATATTTATAATTTCAGATTAAGTTTAATTGAGGCATTAAAACAGGAAGGACATCGTGTAATTGCCATTGCACCTAAAGATGAATATGTAGAGCTATTGCTTCAACACAATATCGAGTTTGTAGAAATTACACAACTTGCACGCAAAGGAACCAATCCTTTTCATGATTTAAAATTATGGAATGAATTTCGTAAAAAATATCGTCAAAATAAATTAGATATTGTACTGCAATACACTATAAAACCGAATATATATGGCACGCTAGCTGCGAAATGGAATGGCATTAAATCCGTATGCACTGTTACGGGTTTAGGCTATACTTTTTTAAACAAAAATATAGCAAGCAATGTGGCACATCGATTATATAAATGGGCTTTTTCGTATGCACATAAAATTTTATTTCAAAATAAAGATGATGCTACACTTTTTATAAATCAGCATATAGTAGAGAAAAATAAAGTAGAATTGGTGCCAGGTTCCGGAATCGATACCGATAAATTTTATCCTGATTTTTGTTCTCCTAAAATGGAAGACGACTTGAGTACTACACGTTTTTTAATGATTGGTAGATTGTTAAAAGATAAAGGTATTTATGAGTATGTACAAGCCGCTCAGCAAATCAAAAAACAGCATCCACAAGTAGAGTTTCAACTGCTCGGTGATATTGATTTTAATAATCCAACTGCCATAAAACGACACGAATTAAACGCATGGATTCAAAATGAAACCATTGTTTACAAAGGATTTACTAAAGATACACGACCATTTATTTGTGAAGCCGATTGTGTTGTATTGCCTTCATATCGTGAAGGAATGCCACGTGTGATTTTGGAAAGCATGGCAATGGCAAAACCTTGCATAACCACGAATGCGCCAGGTTGTAAGGATGCAATAATAGATGGTGAAACCGGTTGGCTGTGTGAAGTTGCAAATACAGCAGACTTAAAATCAAAAATGGAAAATTTTATACAAGTTTCTCCTCTTCAAAAACAAAAAATGGGTAAGCAAGCCAGAAAACGTGCGGTGGAGGTTTTTTCCATACATGAAGTAAATTCGCAATATGTCAGAATTATCGAAATATTATGCAGAAATTAACGTTTTTTAAAGAATAGTTATTAACTTTGAATATAGATTTATGCATAGTGATATTATAAAACTGGCTTCTGCTTTATTGACTTCCTTTGTGCTTACTTATATGTTTATTCCTTCCATAATAAAAGTGGCAAAGATTAAACATCTATTCGACTCACCCAACGAAAGAAAATCACACCATGAAGTTATTCCTACATTAGGAGGAATTGGAATTTTTGGTGGATTTATGATTAGTTTATGCTTGTTTGCAAAATTTCATCCGGCAAATGGCATGCGCTATATATTAGCGGCTTTGTGTTTTATGTTCATGTTGGGTGCGAAAGATGATATTGTGGAATTAGTGGCGAATAAGAAATTTATAGGACAAATTTTTGCTGCCAGCATTATTGTGATTTTAGGCGATATACGTTTGACCAGCATGTATGGATTGTTCGGAATTTCATATATTTCCGATCCTTTTAGCTACGTGTTTTCTATTGTAACTATTATTTTTATTATCAATGCATTTAATTTAATAGATGGTATTAATTTGTTATCTGGAAGTATTGGCATATTAATGGCAGTTGCATTTGGATCTTGGTTTTTTGTGTATGGGTTTTACGATTATGCCATTTTGGCTACTGCTATGAGTGGCTCCATTTTAGCATTTTTAAAATACAATTATACACCAGCAAAAATTTTTATGGGCGATTCCGGAAGCTTGTGTATTGGACTTTTAGCCTCCGTTTTAGCTATTCAATTCATTGAGCAAAATGAAATTGTTTTAAGAAGTGGAAATAGTATGGATATTACAATTACAGCTGCTCCAGCAATGGCAATTGCTGTATTAATAATCCCAATATTTGACACATTGCGAGTGTTTACGATGCGATTATTGGCAAAAAAATCACCTTTTCAAGCCGATAGAAGTCATATCCATCATCGTTTAATAGACTTAGGCATGTCTCATATTCACGCTACGTATGTGTTGTTAACCGTAAATATAGTATTTATTGTTATTATCTATTTTTTGCAAAGTTGGGGAAATCTATTTTTAATTTTATTTGAATTTGGTTTAGCTATAGCATTGGCTTATGTTTTATTTTCAATTCCAATCAACAAAAAATCTAAAAAAATAGTTGAGAAGGTGATGCCACTATCTATAGATAGTGTTGGATAGTTTCAATCATCGTTTGGTTTGTTTGTATCACTTTGAATTTGTTCATTTTCATTTTTAATTTCATCTTGATAATAAAAATCTAAATAACCTTTTATTGTTTTTTCAAAAATGTTTGCAGTGTTGCCTATGAACTGTGTTTGAACTGGAATGCAATAAATAGCAATCTGTTGTTGTGCAAACCAATCCCGAAAAGGAGCTAAACGAACGGCATCTTTTTCAGTAGTCAACCACGTTTTTAAATAAGGATAATTCTGATGCATACTTTCAAGTTCTTGTATTTCGAATGGATGATGATCGTCATACTCATAATGTATAATATTATGGACTTGAGATAAAATATATTCCTTTAGATAGCTTGCTTTTGCAATACCTGTTACCAAAAGATACTCTTCGCTTTTATGTAATGGTACTTTTTCATTCATTAAAAATAAATGATAGGCAGCACCATATATTTGTGTTGTAAAAAAAACACGTTGTTGAGCATGTGGTTGAATCTTTCGAATGAATTCGTTTTGAGCGTCCATGGAAAATTGTTCAGGACATTTTGATACTATTATAATATTCGCTCGTTTTTTGCCACTTATATGTTCACGCAAAGTGCCTAATGGTAAAATAGAATCCTCAAAAAATGGCTTGTCGAATGTGGTTAATAAAATATTGATATCAGGACGAACACTTTGGTGCTGAAATGCATCGTCTAATAAAATGAGTTGCGTTTGTGGTGCCAACTGCATCAATCTAGGAATTGCCATAACACGTTCTTCCCCAACAGCCACTATGGTAGATGGATATTTTAATTTTACCATGAGTGGCTCATCACCTACAATACTTGCAGTATGTTGTTGCTGAACCATCAAAAAGCCACTTGTTTTTCGTTTGTATCCACGACTCAAAACGCCCAACTTGTATTGAGGATGTAAAAGTTCGATAAGTAGTTCAACAAACGGTGTTTTTCCACTGCCACCTACATTTAAATTTCCGATGGAAATAATTGGAATGGAAAAACTAGTGGAGCCAATAAATTGTGTTTTATACAACCAATTTCTAAACCCAATAATGCTTCCATATATAATGGAAATGGGATAGCTGAGTATTTTATAGATCGGAATCAATTTTTCAGTAATTTAATTATTTTGTACACTATCTTTATGTGTATAAAATTGGAATAATATTTGAAAATGAAAATAGCAGAAATAATTGAAATAATAGAAAATTTTGCACCATTATCCTATCAAGAAAGTTATGATAATGCTGGATTATTGGTAGGAAATAAAACTAATAATTGCACAGGCGTTTTAGTATGTTTGGATGCGGTGGAAGCAGTGTTAGATGAAGCCATAGCCAAAAAATGTAATTTAATTGTGGCACATCATCCTATCATTTTTTCAGGGTTAAAGAAAATAACTGGAAAAAACTACATTGAACGAGTGGTAATAAAAGCAATTAAACAGGATATTTCTATTTATGCTTGTCATACCAATTTAGATAATGTACAATTGGGCGTAAATAAAATTATTGCTGACAAAATAGGATTAAAAAACACCAAAATATTGTCGCCTAAAACCCATCTTCTAAAAAAACTTTATACCTATGTGCCGGCTAAAAATAGAGATAACTTATTAAATGCATTATTTCAGGCTGGTGCAGGAAACATCAGTAATTACAGTGAGTGTAGTTTTAGCACAGAAGGATTAGGTACATTTAAAGGAAATGAAAAATCAACTCCATATTTAGGAGAAATAAATAAAAGAAGCGCAGAATTAGAACAAAAAGTGGAAGTTATTTTTCCTGCTTATTTGGCATCTAAAATAGTAAAAACATTAAAAGCTAATCATCCATACGAAGAAGTAGCGTATGAAATAATTACCTTAGATAATGCTTATCAAGAAGTGGGTTCTGGTATGATTGGTGAATTGGAAAAGCCAATGGCTGAAAAAGAATTTTTGACCTTTTTAAAGCATAAAATGAAAACCAAATGTATTCGCCATACAGCCTTGTTAAAGAAAAAAATTAAAAAGGTGGCAGTGTGTGGTGGTGCCGGCAGTTTTCTACTTGCGGATGCAAAAGACCAGCAAGCTGATATTTTTATCACAGCTGATTTTAAATACCATCAATTCTTTGATGCTGATAATCAGATACTTATCGCAGATATTGGCCATTTTGAAAGTGAACAATTTACAGCACAATTATTTAACAAAATAATATCGGATAAATTTCCTACTTTTGCGGTTCAAATTTCGACAATTAACACGAATCCAATAAATTACATATAATGGCACGTAAGAAAGAATTAACCACCATCGCAGATAAATTAGAACAATTAGATGAATTACAAGCTATTTATTCTAAAATAGATGAGATTCATATTTTAAAAGGTGAGTTACCTATAGAAGTGGCGGATTTAGAAGACGAAATTATCGGTACTAAAAAACGCATTTCAAAGGTTCAAGCTGAAATTGATGATGCACAAGAAGAAATTGAGCATAGAAAAGTATTGATGAAAGAAGCACAAGCATTAATTACTAAATACGATAAACAATTACACAACGTAAAAAATAATCGTGAGTTTGATGCTTTAAACAAAGAAATTGAATTACAGAAATTAGAAATTCAATTGGCAGAGAAAAAAATAAAAGATGCAAATTTCACTATTGAAAATCATCAAAAACAATTTGCAGAAATTCAAAAACGATTAGACAGCAAAGAGAAAGATTTAGATATCAAGAAAAATGAATTACAAAACATTATTAAAGATACTGAAAAAGAAGAAGCAGATTTGACAGTAAAAGCTACTGGAATGGAAGTGGATGTTGAAGAAAGATATTTGTTGGCATTTAAACGTATCCGCCAATCTTACAAAAACGGATTAGCTGTTGTTCAAGTTAGCCGCGATGCTTGTGGTGGTTGCTTTGGATTTATTCCGCCTCAAACTCAATCAGAAATCAGAACGAAAAAAATGATTACCACTTGCGAACATTGTGGTCGAATTATATCTGGTGTGGACGATAGTGCTGTTGTAGTTTCAGATGAAGAATTAGCATAACCTTTCAAATTATAAAAAAAGGTCAGCACAATTGCTGACCTTTTTTTTATTTCAAATTTTATTTAGTGTGCATATTTCTTTTTTCGCCAAATAGAATAAATAATTCCAAAAATAGAAATTAAAAGCAATGGAAAACCGAACGTAATTAGTTGCCAAAACCCTTTGCTTTCTAGTACTTTGGCTTTGTCTAATAAACGCATTTTTATTTCGCGATTGCGCGCATCTATCAAATTATTATCATCGATTAAATATTCTACACTATTTAATAAAAAATCTTTATTGGCAAATAGCTGACGTGTATATTTGTCGTAACCCAATGCCAATGGTACTTGTTGTGCATCTAAATCATTGGCCGCCACATCGCCGTCTGATACCACAATCATTTTATTGCTTTTGCTTTTTGGCTGAAATTGAACTTGCTGTTCGGCTAATAATTTTTGATAATCTTCTGTAAATTGATTTTTATATAAGGATTGAAAGTTGCCTTCCAATAAAACCGACAACGGAATATCTTTTAAATTAAATAAATAAGGATTGGGTTTCTGTTTGGCACCTTCTAAAAATAGCTGAAATGGTGTTGGTTGCAATCTCGAATAGGTGGATGTGCTTAATAAAATTGTTTTACGCATATTTGGATTTGCCAATGTATCAATTGAACTTGCAAACTTGAAGGCAACGGGATCTAAATTTTTTACTATAGGATGATTTTTTTTATTAACCGCAATTGGATAAAAAACCCATGGAAATAATTTAGGCTGTGGATTGCCACCAACACTTTCAATAATTGGAATTTGATTGCAATACAAATCCATCGCCAAATTATGATTGATACGCACACCATACCTAAACAGTAAGTCATCCACGTTCAAATCGCGAGGAATTGCCATAATACTAGGTGCTAATTTAAAACTATCTAAATCACATATAATATTATCCAACAACCACATCGTTTTTCCGCCTTGCATAATAAATTGATCAATTAAAAATTTTTCATTTTCATTAAAGGCTGTTTGTGGCTTGGCAATAATTAAAATGTCAATATTGTTTTTTAATAATCTATCTTGCCTTAAATCTACTTTATCCAATAAAAAATTTTGTTCATTTAAAGCTTTCAAAAACTCTTGCAATTGTTCTATGCCCAACTCACCATGTCCTTGTAAAAAGGCAATTTTTGCAGGATGTTCTTTGGTTATTTTATAAATGCTGTTGATGAACTTATATTCTAAAAAATTCAAGGAATTATTGAGTGAACCTTGCGCTCCAACAGAAAATTGATTTTCTAAAATTTGCACCGGAATTTCTCGGCCATTCACTTTTAATATTGCTCCCGGAAATACTAATTTTTCTGTAAATCCATCGTTTGATTTTACTTCTAAATTGGTAGGTTTTAATCCCTTCTTTACTAATTCAAGTTGAAAATTTTCTCGTTGTTTTTGATCTTTAATGTCATTAATATCATAGAAATGAAAGGTGACTTTTCCTTTAGAATTGGTGCGAAATTCTTGTAATAATTCGCGTGTCTCATTTTGTAAAATGCGAATGCCGGCAGGCAAATCTTTTCCGGTTAAATATACTTCAATGTCTATATTCTCTTCTAATCCGTTTAATACTTTTTTGGTGGCTGATGTTAAACTGTATCTTTTTTCTTCAGTTAAATCAAAACGGTGATAGAAAAAATTAGAAATTAAATTTATAAAAATTACAGCCAATAAACTTATGGCTAATGCTTTTAGTGATGCTATGAGATAATGCTTTTTCATGTTACCATTTTCTGCTTTCAATAGCAGTTCTTGTTCCGATTAAAAATAAAGCAATCACACTTATAAAATAAACAATATCTCGAGTATCAACCACGCCACGACTTATAGAATCATAATGCGCATTGAGTCCGATGGATTGAATAAAATAATCCAATTGCCCTTGAAATATAGGTAATAAACTCAATCTGTAAAATGCATCGTACATTAAATAACACAAAAAAACACCTACTAAAAAGGCGACAATTTGATTGTTTGTGATGGCTGATGAGAATATGCCGATGGCAACAAAAACAGCTCCTAAAAAATACAAACCGATATAGCTGCCATACGTTGCACCACTATCAATCGGTGCATCTTCCAAACTTAATTTTCTAATTGCCAAAAAATAAATGAATGTAGGTAGAAAGGTAAATGTCCATAATAACAATGCTGCAAAATATTTTCCCAATACAATTTGTAAGTCCGTAATTGGTTTCGTAGTTAAAAATTCTAAAGTGCCACGTTGCTTTTCGTCGGCAAATGAACGCATGGTAATTGCTGGAATGAGAAAAATTAAAATCCAAGGGGCAAGTGTGAAAAAGGTATCTAAAGTAGCATAGTTGCTATCTAAAATATTGCCATCAAAAATAAATAAGTTTAATGCCAATGCAATAAAAAAAACACCCATGCTTACATACGCAATCAGCGATGAAAAAAATAAGTGGATTTCTTTTTTTAAAATAGCATTCATTTATACATTTTTTTTGTTGGTTTCTTTTTTATGATGATTGTGTAAGTTGATGAAATACATCTTCTAAACTTTGTGTTTCTTCTTTTAAGGTTAAAAGAGAATTTTTTTTATGAACCGCAAATTCAAAAATTTCTTTACGCAATTGTTTACTGTTATTGCCTCGAAGCATGAAATTGTTATTGCTGATTTTCTCAATAGCATGCAATTGTTGAATAATTTTTAATTCTTCTTCCTCTATTTCATTTTCAAATTCTACTTCAATACACACTTCATTTTTCAGCCTGTTTTGTAAATTATCTGCCGTATCATTGGCTACGATTTTTCCTTTGTTTATAATCACCACTTTGTCGCATACTGCTTGTACTTCTTGCATGATGTGTGTCGAAAATATGATGGTTCGTTCTTTGCCTAAATTGCGAATCAACTGTCGAATGTCGGCTAATTGGTTCGGATCTAAACCAGAAGTAGGCTCATCTAAAATCAATACTTCAGGTTGGTGAATTAAAGCTTGCGCAATACCAACACGTTGTTTGTAGCCTTTTGAAAGTTGGCCAATTTTTTTGTGTTGTTCCACATTTAATCCTACTAAATCTATCGTTTCTTTAATAATAGAGCCACTTTTTGATTTTAAATGAGGTTGACTTATTCGTAAGGCAAACTCTAAAAATTCCTTTACATACATATCGTAATATAAAGGATTGTTTTCGGGCAAATAGCCAATTTTCTGTTTTACGGCTAATGGCTCTTTTAAAATATCAAAACCGCAAAGGTTTGCACTGCCCGAACTTGGTGGCAAATAGCATGTCAGCATTTTCATTGTGGTGGATTTTCCGGCACCATTTGGGCCTAAAAAGCCAAGTATTTCTCCTTTTTTTACTACAAATGAAATATCGTCAACTGCCTTTTGAGTGTTATAATATTTCGATAAATGTTGTACGGAAACTGACATGATTATAGTACAAAAGTAAACATTTTATGTACATTACTTTCTTAAAAATATTAAATATCATCGGTTTCAGAAAATCTGTTATCTTTACAAAGTAAACATGAGATTTAAGACAAATTATTTACTTGCTTTTTTATGTAGCTGTGCCGCAATAATTACATCGTGTAGCGTAGGTAATAAAATTATTCCTGATCCATTTGGTCGTATTCCAGTAGATACCACTGCAAGCTTGGGTAGTTTTACGTTAATAGTTACTGGTGATACTGCGTTTAATACAAAAATTATTACTGATTCTACGTTCAATACGATTAAAGATGACAGTTTGATTATAGTTGGTGCCGATAATTTAACAGCTACTAATGTGCTTTTATATTTTGGTACATTAAGCTCCGAACCTGGAACGTATTATGTAGAAACTACACCACCAGGAATTACATCTGCTTTGTTTTTGGCTCGTATAAAAATCAATGGTGTTTTCAGATCTTATCTTATGACGCATGGTACAATTGTGATCGAATCAAATGATATAAGTACTAATACTATTCGAGGCCGATTTGATGTAAATAATGAATTTGCCGGTGCCGATAAAACATTATTTATGCGTGCCGATTTTATCCTAAATTATAAAGAATAAATTATTGCTCCACCGCAATTCTAATATTTTCTAATACAGCTTCCCAAGTGTAATGTTGACGGGCAAGTTCACGAGCATTTAGGCTCATTGTTTTCCATTTTTCATTATCAGAAAATAGACAAATAATCGCATCAGAAAATGCCTGTGCATCATCTTTACAAAAAAGGTGTTCGCCATCTTTTGCTTTTAATCCTTCCGTGCCAATGGAGGTCGTAACACAAGGAATACCACGATACAACGCATTGATTACTTTTACTTTTATGCCACTTCCAAAACGCAATGGCGTAATAAATACTTTGTTTTTCTGAAAATATGGTTCTAGATTTTCTATAAATCCTGTTAAAATAATTTTACTATCTTTTGCTGCCAAATTTTGCAATCGTGTATCCGGATGTTTGCCTACAATACTTAATTTAGTTTCCGGATGTTTATTTTTTACAAGTGGCCAAACTTCTTGGCAGAACCAAATTAAACCATCTATATTGGCTTCCCAACTGAGTGTGCCGATGTATAATAAATTATTTTCAGCATTATCGATTTGTAGATCAGGTTCATTTAGTAATGCATCATCACCTAAATGATAGGTTTCTAAAAATTTATTTCGGCTAGCACCAATTCGTACTAATTCATCCGTATCGTTGGGTGCAGCTAAAATCACATCGGAACGGCGACAAATTGCTTGTTCATAATTTTTAATTCGATGTGCTTGATTGAGCAACGCAAATTTTTTCAAAAGATTTTTTTCAATAGCAGCATAGCGTTGCCAAATCAAATATTCACAATTATGTTGGTGTAATATAATTTTCCCTTTATAGGTTTCCGGAATGTATTGGAACATCACATAATGATCGCAAAAAATGGTATCGTATTGAAGAATACAAGCATCAATTTTTGCTTTAAATGAAACCGACTTGTTGCGATATAAATTAAGCGGAATACCTTGTAGATTTGATAGAATTAGGTTTTTAATATTTCGATTAATCTCTAATTCTTCTGTTATAAAGTTTTCAATCGAAACTATCTTTTGAAATTCTTGAACATACTTTTTGTCTTCATTTTTTAAAAAACAAGCTATTGCAACTTCATACTTAGATGTAAGAAAATGAATCACTTTATTTGATTTAATAACGCCACCACTAACAGGTGGATAAGGCAAGGTTGGCGTTAAGAATAAAATTTTTTTCATTTTCTAAGTTCAATTTTTTATAAAAAGAAACGATTAATCATAAAATTGCCAAAGCACACCCACACGAAATGTTCTATCTAAATAACCATAATTAGGTGCTGTATAAATTCCTTTTTGCTTAAACATTCCTTGGTTCACATGCTCCACCCGAAAGAAAATATTAGTAAACTTGACTTGTAATCTAAAAAATAAATCTAGGATGGGATAAAACTTTAATTTCTCCTTATTTTGATGGTAAAATTCAGCTAATGATGGATTGTAGGCATTGCCATTAAAGTTGGTATTGTACATTAAATCAAATCCGAGTTGCGCATTTAATTTTCCCGAAATCCAACCACCTTTGTAGTATAAAGTTTGTTTCATGGCAAATACTGGAAGTCGAATAATATTGGTGTTGGAAATCCATTGTACGTATAATTCTGTTCCAGAATAAATATGTTTGGTGTTAAAATCTTTACGAACCTTAGCCACCAAAATGTTGAGTGGTTTGCGGTATTGTTGAGGCAAAGAATTGGTATCGCTGTAAATGTAATTTTGTATAAAATAATTTTGAATGGTAACAAAAAACAATTGTTTTTTCCAAGTAAAATCTACTTGTGATTTAAGTTGAAATGTTTTTTTAAATTGATTGAAATAGGCATAATGATTACCTAAATAAGATGTTTGTTTTCTGCTTGGCGCTGCTAATGATACGTTGCCTGAAATGCCCATAGAGATAGTTTTTTTGAAATTTAATTTTCCTAAAAAATCAACCTCAAAATCGCCTATATATTTTGGAGCAATATCAACAATTGCATTTAAGCTATATCCAAAAAAGGAAGAATCAATTTGATTGTAAATTTTTGCTTTGAGTTTTAAATCGTTAAAATTTTCATTTGTATATCGTTGTTTGTATTTGACGAAATCATATTGTAAGCCAACGGCAAACAATAGCTTTTTAGGCAAGGAATCGTTTTGTATATTTTTGAAATAAATCGCATTTGAAATTTTCCAAGTTTTGGTTGCATCGTGTGTTGAATCGTTATCAAAGATTAGGCTATTATAAAAAGCAGAATCTTTTTCATAGTCTTTGTAAATAAATTTCCAATGTGAAAACTCAAGATCGTGTGCAATGGCATATTTGGGTTGTTGTACAATATTTCTTTTCGTAGAATCATTAATCTGCACATTACTTTTTTTGCCTAAATTTATTTGTTGATGTACGTTGATATTTCTTTCGTTGTATCTATTCATGGCATCCTCTAAATAAACTGGAATAAAGTTTTTATTTTTTTTGTAAAATGAATTAGTGAATGCATCATCTTGAGCCCAACCACCATTTTCTTCATTTTTTATTCCATTATAAATAAATGAAGTTTTTAATTCGTAGCGTTTGTTTTTGCTACTGAACGAACTTTGTACAGAAAATAAATTATGTATTGATTTTTGATGTGTGCTTTTTCCTTTAAAACTATTGCGATGAAAATTAAAACCAACGTTTACATTAGGTTTAATGTTGATGGCGAATTCTGCACCGCCTACTATTTCTTCCTTGCCGCCAAATACAAAATCTAATTGTGTATAAGGTGTTTTTGTGTTAAAATATTTTACTTTTTCAGGTTTTATAAAATATACATCAAACGTATTAAATCCATGTTTAAATCCTATTGGATTTTGCTGTGTGAACATTAATGCATAGGATGCGGTTCCATAATTTCCTAGATTGAGATAAGGAACAAATTCTTTTTCTGTGGTATTGTAACGATGGAAATTTTCAATTAGAGAATCTGGTTTTTGTGGTTTTGGATTTTCTAGTGTTATAAATTTAGCATCAAAAAAAAGTTTTGGATTGGGTTGGGTAATGGAGATTTGTGCAAAAGTTATGCCTACAATATTTGCCAATAAAATGGAAATGATACTCTTTTTCACCGTTCAAAAATACATATTTATTCAGGTAAATTAGTAAGTGAGCAGAATATTCTCTTTAAAAAAGGAGAAGTGTTTATTCTAAAATTTGTAGTTTAGCAAATCGGAGCATAATCTTTTTATTGCCCACACCTTCAAAAAAAATATTGGCAATTTTATTTTCGCCACTTCCTTCCACACTTATCACTTTTCCTTCATTAAATTTTTCGTGTAATACTTGCATGCCGGCTTCTAATGTTTGTAAGTCGGAAGAAATAGTTGAAGTGGTCCTTTTTGCGGTGTTTATTTTGGTTAAATGTTTTGGAATTTCAGATTTTGCAGGTTCAGGTTGGCTGTTGCGTTGGTATTGTTTGCTTAAATACCATTTGCTTTTACTGTCATCCTCAAAAATTGATTTTTGTGCTGTTGGTGCTGTTTTTTCTTTTTGTCCGAAAAAGGTAATGTGTTCTTCATTAATTTCTTCAATAAATCGACTTTGATCGCCATATTGTAATTGTCCAAATTTATATCGAGTTAATGCATACGTCAAGGTTAAAAGTCGTTTTGCTCTAGTGATGGCAACATAAAAAAGTCGCCGTTCTTCTTCGAGTTCATCTCTCGTATTTAAAGACATGATGGATGGAAATAAATTTTCTTCCAATCCAACTACAAACACACTAGTAAATTCCAGCCCTTTTGCTGCATGTATGGTCATTAGTTTTACTTTTTCGCGTGTATCATCTTTTTTATCGTCTATATCTGTCAATAAAGAAATTTGTTGCAAGTAAGCTGCTAAGTCATTCTCCGGTTTTACTTCGTCTTCTTCATATTCTTGTTTTTCGGCAACGGAATATTCTTTAATACCATTTAGTAGTTCTTGTACGTTTTCATACCTCGAAATACCTTCCACTGTTTTATCTTTATACAATTCGTGAATGATGCCGGTTTGTTTGCCAATATGTTCAGTTATTTCGTACGCATTTTTTGATTTTAGCAACACTCTGAAACTCTTAATCATCATGCTAAAATCGCGAATGGCTTGTTTGGAACGGCCTTGCATGTCAGGAATAATTTCAGGTTTTTCTACAACGTGCCATAATGGTAAATCGTGCTCGTTTGCAGCAACCAGTAGCCTGTCAATACTCGTGTTGCCAATTCCTCGAACCGGATAATTTATAATTCGTTTTAAGGCTTCTTCATCATTTGGATTCACAACTACACGCAAGTACGCAATAAAATCTTTAATTTCTTTTCGTTGGTAAAACGATAAACCACCATAAATTTTATATGGAATATTTAAGCGACGTAATGCTTCCTCAAAGGAACGAGATTGAGCATTGGTTCTGTATAAAATAGCGAATTCGGAATGGGTTAAATGCTGGCGCATTTTTTGGTCAAATATGGCATCGGCAACGATTCGGGCTTCGTCGGAATCGCTGGCAGTTTTAAAAACTTTTATTTTGTCGCCACCTTTATTGTCTGTCCAAATTTCTTTTGCTAATTGCGATTGATTTTGTTTAATGACTTGATTGGCAGCGCTTACTATATGTTCTGTCGAACGATAATTTTGTTCTAACCGAAAAACTTTTAAGTCGGGATAATCTCGTTCAAAATGCAAAATATTTTCGATAGTTGCTCCTCGAAAAGCATAAATACTTTGAGCATCATCGCCCACTACACAAATATTTTCTTCTCGAGCCGCTAATAGTTTTACAATTTGATATTGTGCATCATTGGTGTCTTGAAACTCATCAATCATAAAATATTGAAATCTACTTTGAAGTTTATGCAATACATCGGGAAACTTAGATAAAAGTTCATGCATTTTAAGCAATAAATCATCAAAATCCATCGCACCGGCTTTGAAACATCTATCTTGATATTTTGCAAAAATTTCTTTTATTTTTGGTCGACCACTGCTTTCATCATCCGAAACAAAGTCAATATTCTCTGCATATTTTTTGGCATCCATTAAAGCATTTTTTGCAGATGAAATTCTATAGAAAATATTGGATGCCTTATATAACTTATCGTTTAAACCTTCTTCTTTAACAATTGATTTTATCAAACTTTTACAATCATCCGGATCGTAAATGGTAAAATTATTTGGATAACCCAATCGATGTGCTTCCGCTCTTAAAATACGTGCAAAAACAGAGTGAAAGGTACCCATGTAGAGGTTCCGTGCTTCATGACCCACAATATGCCCAATTCGTTCACGCATTTCTGTGGAGGCTTTATTGGTAAACGTTAATGCCATTATTCTAAATGCATCTACTTGATTGTGAATCAAATAGGCAATTCGAAAGGTAAGTACACGTGTTTTGCCGGAACCTGGACCGGCGATAATCATAACTGGACCATTCATGGTGGTTACAGCGTTTAATTGTACTTCATTCAGTTCGGATAATTCGTGCATAAAGGCAAAGATAAATTTTTTAGTAAGACTATTTTATTACGTTTAATGTGTGTGAATAAATTTATAGGCTCTACCATAAAATTTAATCTCATTTTTTTAAAGAATGCACTACATTTAATTTCATTTCTTCCAGTGAATCAAAACTCATTACATACGCAACTTGAAGCACGTGTTTTATTTATAGACATGAATAGTTTTTTTGCCAGCTGCGAACAGCAAACCAATTATTGGTTGCGTGGAAGACCTGTCGCAGTGTGTGTGTATACCGGAAAATATGGTTGTGTCATTGCACCATCAATTGAAGCTAAAAAAAGAGGCATTAAATTAGGTATTCGATTGAATGAAGCCATGAAAATTTGTCCAGATTTAGTGCCACTAGAAACCAACCCGGATAAATACAGAACATTTCATGCACGCATCATGAAAATTTTAAAACGCTACTCGGAAGATGTCATTCCTAGGAGCATTGATGAGGCTGTTGTAGATTTAACTTCGTATAAAAATATTTATCCCGATGTAGTAGAAGTAGCCAAACAAATCAAGAAGGATATTATAGAGGAAGTAGGTGATTATTTAAGATGTTCTATTGGAATTGCACCCAATGCGTTTTTGGCAAAATTAGCTTCAGATATTCAAAAACCGGATGGGTTAACTATCATAAATCCTGAAAATATTGATGAAGTTTTAAAGAAATTAGAATTGACAGATTTGCCCGGTATTGCCAAAGGCATGAAAGAGCGATTGAATAAAGCCGGCATTTATACACCTTTCGATTTACGTCACTCAACACCAGATAAACTGAGAGCTGCTTGTCGTAGCATCATTGGGTTGCATTGGTATCATCGTTTGCATTTTCAAGAAGTAGATATGCACACAACAGTTGAGTATAAAAATATGTCTGCCATGCGAATGATTTCTAAAGAACAACGCAAAGAAGTACAAAATTTACATGATATCATGGTGATGTTATGTATGACCTTGGAAAAACGAATGATGAAGAAACATTTGTACTGTAAACAAGTACAATTTTTTATTCAATATGAAAATTATGAAGCTTCCTATGAAGATCATTTTCATACAGAACAACCTTTACAAGATGGTATGGAATTGTATCATATTTTAGTAGATAGAATGAACGTGTTTGCCCAAAAAAATAAATTGCAAACAACAGTGATTAATGCTCAGGTGGTACGCATGGGTGTAGTGGTGCAGCAGTTTATACAGCAGGAAAATGTACAGTTGAATATTTTTGATAATTCTCATATCAAAAAAGACAAACTCCGTAAAACAGTTTATCAAATTAAAGGAAAATATGGAAATAAAACAATTAAACGTGCTTCTGAAATTCATGATGAAGATACTGCCGATGATGTCATCGGATTTGGCAGTGTAAAAGATGTGAATACCGGCGATTTTGGATAATTTCACATTTCAATTTGCAACGTAATCTAAATTTATTATATCTTAGTAGTAATTCTATAATCAAAATAATAATAACATGGGAAAATTTGTAATTAAAACTCAAAAAGACGGACAATTTTATTTTAATTTATTAGCAGGAAATGGTCAAAGTATATTAAAAAGCGAAGCTTATACCACTAAACAAGCCTGTGAAAATGGAATCGCTTCCGTTAAATCCAATGCCGGCAACGATGCACGTTTTGAAAAAAAAGAATCAAAAAATGGCAAACCATTTTTTAATTTAAAAGCTGGCAATGGACAAATAATTGGATCTAGTGAATTGTATGAGACTACAGCATCGAGAGATAATGGCATTGAAAGTGTAAAAAACAATGCACCGGATGCCAGCGTAGAAGAGGCAACTGTTTAATTTTCGAGCAGATACTGTTCAATAATTTTAGGATAATGCTGATGTTCTAATGCCAATACTTTGTTTGCAATATCGGTTGGCATATCATCAGCATTTATTTTTGTAGTGGCTTGAAAAAGTATTTTACCTTTGTCGTATTCTTTATTGCATAGATGAATGGTAATGCCACTTTCTGTTTCTTTGTTTTCCCAAACTACAGTATGCACATGCAAGCCATGCATGCCTTTTCCACCATACTTGGGCAATAATGCTGGATGAATATTGATTATCATATTAGGATAATTCGCTAACAGATATTCTGGAATTAACCATAAAAAACCGGCTAACACAATAAAGTCAATTTGATTTGCTTTTAATAAATTTATAACATCGTTGCTGTTATAAAACTGTTCCTTATTAAAAATAATATAAGGAATATCAAATTCTTCACTGATGGATTTTGCGCCTGAATTTTCCTTATTGCTTAAAATTAATCCCACTTCAATAGCATTGTGTTCAGAAAAATAAGTGCAAATACTTCGTGCATTGCTGCCGGAACCGGAAATAAATATGGCAATTTTGAATTTCATTTTTTTTGAATTTCGATATCGAAATTTCGATTTCCAAAAATAGAAATATCTAATGGAGTTATTTACTTTTAAAAAGTAAATATTGCAGATTATTTTAGTCATAAAAATGAAAAAAAAGTGTAATTTCGCTAGTTCTTTATTTTTTAGATAGATATAATATGAAAAAAGCAATTATTACAGGTATTACAGGTCAAGATGGCGCATACTTAGCAGAACTTTTATTGAGTAAAGGGTATGAAGTGCATGGTATCAAACGTAGAAGTTCATTATTTAATACAGATAGAATTGACCATCTGTATCAAGATCCGCATATTGATAATAGAAATTTTATTATGCATTACGGAGATTTGTCGGATTCTACCAATTTAATTCGCATCATTCAGCAAGTACAACCCGATGAAATTTATAATTTAGGAGCGATGTCGCACGTAAAAGTATCTTTTGATACACCAGAATATACTGCCAATGTGGATGCCGTAGGTTCTTTGCGCCTATTAGAAGCCATTCGTATCTTAAAATTAGAAAACAAAACTAAATTGTATCAAGCTTCTACTTCTGAATTGTATGGAAAAGTACAAGAAATACCACAATCAGAAAAAACACCATTTTATCCGCGTTCGCCGTATGCCGTAGCAAAAATGTACGGCTATTGGATTACAGTCAATTATCGTGAAGCGTATGGTATTTATGCTTGTAATGGTATTTTGTTCAACCATGAATCACCATTGCGTGGAGAAACTTTCGTGACTAGAAAAATTACACGTGCGGTTTCTAAAATTGCATTAGGCTTGCAAGATAAATTGTACTTGGGTAACTTAAACGCAAAACGCGATTGGGGACACGCGAAAGATTATGTGGAAGCGATGTATTTAATATTGCAACAACCGGAACCGGAAGATTACGTAATCGCCACTGGAAAAACAACCGAAGTTCGTGAATTTGTGCGTATGTCCTTTAAAGAAGTAGGCATTGAAATAGAGTTTAAAGGAACCGGCGTTGATGAAAAAGGCTATATAGTTTCTTGTACAAATCCGGCGTACCAGGTTGAAGTAGGCACAGAAGTTGTTGCCATCGATCCTCGTTATTTCAGACCAACAGAAGTGGATTTATTAATTGGAGATCCAACAAAATCTAATACGAAATTAGGTTGGATGCCCAAACATGACTTAGCTTCTTTAGTAAAAGACATGATGGATCACGATATAAAACTTTTTGAACGCGATAAATATTTATTAGAAGGCGGACATAAAATTTTCAATTACCACGAATAAGTCGTATGCAAACTATTATAACAGACAATATCAAAGCTATACAACATATCTGTAAACAGCATCACGTTAAAGAAATGTCTGTATTTGGGTCTGTTACCAAAGATGATTTTAATGAAAATAGTGATGTTGACGTTGTTATTGAATTCAAAGAGGATATTAACCTAAACGATTACGCTTCTAATTATTTTTCTTTTGAAAATAGTTTAAAATCATTACTTAATAAAAATATTGATTTAGTTACTAAACGATTTATTGAAAATCCATATTTCTTAAAAGCTATTCAAAAAAATCAACAAATTATTTATGTTGCTTGAAGAGGAGAAATTATTAAGTGATATTTTAACCTCAATTCATTCTATTAACGAATATATAAAAGACAATAGCACATTTGATTTTTTTTACTCGAATAAAATAATAAGAAGAGCGGTTGAACGTGAATTGGAAATAATAGGCGAAGCGGTTAGAAACCTACAAAAATTTGATTCTAAAATAAACCTAAATAATACACATCAAATCATAGCAGTAAGAAATAGAATTGCGCATGCTTATGATGGTGTAGATTATATTACCATTTGGAGCATAGTGATAAATCATCTACCTAAATTAAAAACTGAAATTGAAGACTTATTTGATAGTTAATTTTATTAGAAATGGAAAAACACGCAAAAATATATGTAGCCGGACACAACGGAATGGTAGGCTCTGCAATTGTTCGTAAATTAAAAGCAGAAGGATATACAAATATTCTTACTGCAACTTCTAAAGAATTAAATTTAATTAATCAAGCGGATGTAAATGCGTGGTTTGAAATAAACAAACCGGATTATGTTTTTGTGGCAGCAGCAAAAGTAGGTGGCATTCATGCCAATAATGTGTATCGTGCTGATTTCTTGTATGAAAATTTAATGATAGAATGCAATACCATTCACGCAGCATTTGTACATAAAGTAAAAAAATTACTATTCTTAGGCAGCACTTGTATTTATCCAAAAATGGCACCACAACCTTTGAACGAATCTTATTTGTTAAGTGGTTTTTTGGAAGAAACCAATGAACCTTATGCCATTGCAAAAATTGCCGGAATAAAATTATGCGAATCGTACAAACGACAATACGGATGCAATTTTATTTCTGCTATGCCAACCAATTTATATGGACCAAACGACAATTACAACTTAAATAATTCTCATGTATTGCCGGCATTAATCCGAAAATTTCACGAAGCAAAAATTAATAATGTTCCAGAAGTGGTAATGTGGGGAACAGGTTCGCCATTCCGGGAATTTTTACATGCCGACGACTTGGCAAGTGCCTTGTTTTTCTTAATGCAAAACTACGATGGCGAAGAATTTGTGAACTGTGGTAGCGGCGAAGAAATTACTATTAAAGATTTAGCTTTATTAATCAAAGATATTGTTGGTTACGAAGGCACTATTATACACGATACTTCAAAACCTGATGGCACACCACGAAAGCTAACAGATGTAACAAAACTGCATAACTTAGGCTGGAAGCATACTATTAGTTTGCGCGATGGTATTACCAATGTTTATAAAGATTTTTCTGAAAATTATGATGCGATTGTGAGTAAGTATAAATAACTTTCAACAATCAACATTAACTTCCATTTAATATTTATCTTCGTATTTTTGTAAACTATCATTCCCACAAAAGTGGGAATCTTATATAAGCATTATGAGATTCCCTTTTACAAGGGAATGACACTTATTACTTACTACTTAATACTAAAAAATGTACAGAAGTCATACCTGCGGAGCATTGAGCATTAGCGATGTAAACACGAAAGTCCAACTTGCCGGTTGGGTGCAAACTACTCGGAATTTTGGCGAATTATTATTTGTCGATATTCGAGATAGATATGGCATCACACAGGTTGTTTTTAATAATGAAACCAACAATCTATTGTTCGATAGAGCTAAGCGTTTAGGTAGAGAATTTGTAATCCAAGTTGAAGGAAAAGTAGTAGAACGTTCCAACAAAAATCCAAAAAATCCAACAGGTGACATAGAAATTATTGTTGCAGATTTTCGCATTTTATCCGAATCTAAAACACCACCATTTACCATAGAAAACGAAACCGATGGCGGCGATGATTTGCGTATGCAATATCGCTATCTCGACTTGCGTAGAAGCGAAGTACAAGAGAAAATTATTTTCCGACATAAAGTTGGGCACGAAGTGCGAAGTTACTTAAATGCCAATGGTTTCTTGGATATTGAAACACCATTTTTAATCAAATCTACACCGGAAGGTGCAAGAGATTTTGTGGTGCCAAGTAGGATGAATCCTGGACAATTTTATGCTTTGCCACAATCACCACAAACTTTTAAGCAATTGTTGATGGTTTCTGGCTTTGATAAATATTATCAAATCACAAGATGTTTTAGAGATGAAGATTTGCGTGCCGACAGGCAACCGGAATTTACTCAAATCGACTGCGAAATGGCATTTGTAGAGCAAGAAGATATTTTGAAGATGTTTGAAGGATTAATCAAGCACGTTTTCAAAACAGTTAAAGGCATTGAGTTAGCAGATTTTCCACGAATGCAATACGATGAAGCAATGAAACTATACGGCAGCGATAAGCCGGATATTCGTTTCGGAATGCAGTTTGTAGAAATGAACGAAATGGTAAAAGGAAAAGGCTTTGGCGTGTTTGATAATGCTGAATTAGTGATAGGAATTAATGCAGAAAATGCGGCTTCTTACACACGCAAACAATTGGATGAATTAACGGATTTTATAAAACGACCACAAATTGGTGCAACAGGATTAATTTATTTACGCTATAATGAAGATGGCACTTTAAAATCTTCTGTAGATAAATTTTACAACGAAGACGAATTAAAAAAATGGGCAGAAGCAGCCAACATGAAACAAGGCGATTTATTGTTGGTATTGTGTGGCAATACCGATAAAGTGCGCAAGCAAATGAATGAATTGCGTTTGGAAATGGGCAATCGTTTAGGCTTACGACAAAAAGATGTATTCAAACCTTTGTGGGTGTTAGATTTTCCTTTGTTAGAATTTATTGAAGAAGATAATCGCTGGTTTGCGATGCATCATCCATTTACTTCACCTAAAAAAGAAGACATCGAATATTTATATACCGAGCCTGCGCGTGTGCGTGCAGATGCTTATGATTTAGCGATTAATGGTGTAGAAGTTGGCGGTGGTTCTATTCGTATTTTTGACAAAGCTTTACAAGCAGAAATGTTTAAACGCTTAGGTTTTACGGATGAAGAAGCACAAAAACAATTTGGATTTCTGATGAATGCATTTGAATATGGTGCGCCGCCACACGGTGGCTTAGCTTTTGGTTTTGATAGACTTTGTGCTGTATTAAACAGTGTGGAAACCATACGCGATTTTATTGCATTCCCAAAAAATAATAGTGGACGCGATGTGATGTTAGATTCACCAAGTACGATTGATGAAAAACAAATGAAAGAATTGAATATTAAGACGACTTTGTAAAATATGCCAACAGTTTAAAGATATAAAGGTTTTCGATTTTGCTATTATAGCAATGATCATTTTCCTGTTCATTATCATATCTTTTATCAAGATGGTGAAATAATTATAGATATTATTGACAATATCATTAAAATTCGTGAAATTAGAAAAATGAAAATTAATGATGTAAGAAAAGCAATTGAAATAGCAGAGAACAATATTGACTTTCTAATCGAATCGTTTAAAATATAAAAATGAAAAAATTCATAAATACTGGCACATTTCAATGTTCATATAATGAAACATTTTTTTTAGCAGAAAAGAAAGATGGTTCGATTAAATTATTAATTGAAGATCCAGAATATATCATAGAATCTAAAAACGTAAGTATTGAAGAAGCCGAAGAAATAATTAGTGTATTGAAACAAAACATTGATATTATTTTAAGCAATACAAAAACTCTTGCATAATTAATTCGCTCCAGCTGAGCGTAGGCTGTGCCTACGTTCAAGTAAGTAAGTAGCATAAGGCTACAAAAAGCATAAAACGTATATTTGCAAAGTAAAAATTATATTTCACAAAACGCACCGCCCTATTTTTCAAAACTGAACGTCCAAATAAATAAACTGAGTTATATTAGGTAGTTGGCTGTCAATACTCCAACAAATAGTAGCTTACATCGAAGCATAAATACTAAAGGTTCTGGTATTAAATGGTCGGAAAGATTCTACAAAGAAATTTCTAAATATGCACAACCAATAAAGTATGCTTTGTGCCGTCATAAATTTTGGGCAAATAGAAATTTCCATTGCATTGCTGTAAGAAATTGGATAATAATTTTTAAAATTAAAAATGATACATTTATAGTTTACCGAATCATACACGTTTCTACCTTTAAATAATCCGTTCTCTTTTTCTATGTTGTATATAATTTTCAATGGCATTTTTTGTAGTGAGCCAGTTTCTGCCTTCTTTGTAAGCATCTATTTTTCCTTGACGTGCTAATAAACTAATATATTCTTGTCCGTAAGGTACAGAAGGCTCTTCTACCAAAGTTGAAATTTCTTTATATTCATCATCTTCCTTTTGATTAGGCAAAACATTCAAATAAATATTCAAAGAGCGTTCTAATGCTTGCACCATCAACAATACAAGTTTTTGATAATTTCCATTATTAGCAGCATTCAATGCTTCGTAATATTTTTTTCTATCATTTTTAAGAATAATTGCAGGTGGAAATCCTTTACGCATCAAGATTAAATTCATGGCTAAGCGAACGGTTCTTCCGTTACCATCAAAAAATGGATGTATCCAGACGAGTTTATGATGAAAAATGGTACTCAATACAATATCATTCAAACCTAACGGATTTTTATTTACAAAGGCAATCAATTCATCTAATAAATCAGAAACTTTATTAGCATTTGGTGGCACAAAATTAGCACCAACAATACGCACACCACCATTTCTGATTCTTCCTGCAAAATTATCTTCAATGCTGCGCAACACTAAACCATGTAACGATAAAATATCAATGCTACGCAAAACATAATTATCATTTACTAGTTCGTATAAATAATCCAGTGCTTTTTCGTGATTGTGCGCTTCAAAATGTTCTTTTAAAGATTTTCCTTTTATAGTAATTCCTTCTTGCAATACCATTTGTGTTTCGCGCAATGTTAGTGTATTTCCTTCAATACTATTAGAATTATATGTCCATTCTAGTGATAAACTTTCTTTGATTTTATTCAAAGCCATTTTAGGCAAAGGCCTTGCCTTTTGCAACATTTCTTTTTTTTCATACAATCTGTCAAAGGTAGATTGCATGTCGTTAATATCGGATAGGTTTATTTTCCACATTAGACCACAAAGATACACTAAATATCGGTAATTTCAAATATTTTAACTATCCGATATTAATTTTAAATTGTATGAAAGATAATAAATGTAGTGAGAACGTCCATCGTATAAATGAAAATAGCATCGCTTACATCTTATAAAAAAGCAAAAGGTACATATTCCTATGTACCTTTTGCGTCGTTTCCTAATTTGTCTTAATTCAGTTTTTTATATTTTTATAACGATACAGGCTTTATCTATCACAATCATCTGCGGTTTTTGTAAGAATAAATTCATATACCATTCCTTCTAACATTCGTTGAAATTTTAAAGTGGTTTCATCAATGCTAATCAATGTAATTGTGTATGTTTCATCAGGTTCCGTTACGGTAATTGTTTTTGCATCTTCAGAAAGTGTAAATGTGCTTCCTTCATCAATAAAATTTTCATCATCACTTATCGTTCCATTGCTTTTGCATTCAAAAAAATCTTCGTCACCAAAACAATCAGATGTATCTGACGGTACTTCAGCTGCATAATAGGAATTATAAAACCATTTTGAACTAATTAATAAATTCATTACTTTTTGTTTTTTGTCTTCTTTCTTGCAAGATGTTATCATGGATGCAGCACCGATAAATAACAAGATCATAAATAATACTTTTTTCATTTTAAATTGTTTTTTTTGTGATAAATAAGATTAATTTTTTGTTCCACAAAGATGTATTAAGAAGGATATATTTGATGCTGCTATTTCATGAATGGTTAATTTGAGTTCATGAATGGTCATTTATTTACCTATATATTTACAATAAAAAAAAGCCACAACTTGTGTTGTAGCTTTTATAAAAATTTGTACTTTAAATTAGTCTTTTGAGTCCAATGCTTTTGAAATTAAATAATTTAAATGAGCACGATGAGATTGAGTAGCTAAATTTCCGCCAGCAGCTGATTGCATCCATTTTGAAATTCTATCCACTTCACCAAAAACAGCAGATTTTGAAGTATGCGCATAAGTAGATTTATCACTAATGATAGCTAATAAGCGCGCAACATATTCCTCTTGAAGATTTTGACGTATAGAAGAAACACTAGCACCTAAATCTTGTAAAAAGATACCATTTGTAACATCTCTAAGCATCACATCAATGCCATATTTATTGCCATATAATTTGGTATCGGTTAAGCGTTGCATGGTAGTATTGTTTAATATTTGATCTAATACACCTTTTTGGATATTTAAAATTCTATCGTGGATTTTCGGATCTTCTGGTTCTTTCCTAAAATCGTAACCACGACGTTGCATTTGCAAATAATTATAAATTTCGCTTGGCGTTTTAAATGCATCTTTTGAAAAAGCATATTTCGTTAAAGCCTGCATGGCTTTTTTCTGTTCTTTTAAAGGAATTGGAGTAAATGGCTGCATGTTGGCATCTTGACCGGCAAAATTTCTATTGACATAAATGCCACCAATGTATCGGTCAATTACATTTAAACTACGAGCATAATGACCAGTTAAAGATAAATACGCTCTGCGTAATTCATGATAAGATTGACCTTCAGTGCTGTATTTTTTAATCAGTTTTGGCATTGCATTATTCACCATTTCAATATTATTGATGGCATACGCAATCGCATCATCCGACATATCATTGATGTTGCCACGTGGGTCAATGCCTTTGCCTACGGAACGCATATCATCTGCATCGTTTTTAAATTGATATTCTTTTTTATTCGATTGTGCTAAAATTTTTTCCAAACCTTCTTTCTCCTCTTTTTCATTTTTATACGAACTATATCCATATTGAATTGCCCATTTGTCGTACAAACCTGGCTTAATGTCAAAATATAAACCTTGTTTTGATTTGTCACCGGAAATATTTGGAATCGTATAATCCATTACAGAAGCTGTTAAGCCAACAGTGGCACCCAAAACCGGATCTTGCATTTGTTCAATACTATGTAATTGTGAACCCATGAAATTATGCATTAACCCAAATGTATGACCCACTTCATGAAGGACTAAGTCGTATAATGCTTGTTTCAAAAACTCATCTTTATCAATGTTTGAAAATCCGAATGCAGTCATTAAGTCAGATCCAGATACAATATTTTGATGCATGATATCGCCAAAATTACATTGCTCCATTCCAAATGGTAACTCATGTTTATGGTTGTCTAATGCAGCAATGTCGTATAATTTTTCTAATGGCAACCGATTGGTTAAATAAATAAATTCCAACATAATATCTGCACCAATGATTTCTCCAGTGCGTGGATTGACAAAACTTGGTCCGTATCCACCAAAAGGCGGACGTGGCGAAGATGTCCATCTTAACACATTATATCGAATATCATCTGCTTCCCAAGTTGCATCATCCGGCTGTTCATAACATTCTACTGCATTCTTAAATCCTGCTTGTTCAAACGCTTCATTCCAAGCTAAAACAGCATTTTTCATGATTGGTCTAAATTCTTTTGGTGTAGTGTTTTCAATCCACCAAACGATAGGTTTCACCGGTTCTGAAATTTTTTCATCTGGATGTTTTTTTTCTAAATTCCAACGATGAATGACATCTTTCCAAGGAGCTGCTTTTGTAGAAGTTTGATCATCTACTTTATCCATAAAATAACCAACACGTGGATCGTCGGCACGTGGTTTGTAATTGTTTTGAGGAATTTCAATAAAGCTATGTTGCATTTTTACAGAAACAAAACGAGCATCGGTTACTTCGTCTGTTCCATAGTTTGATGGCGCAGGATTGTCGAACACATATTCTACGGCAACATCCGTATTACTTGGGAAATTTTTAATTGCCAAGTATTTTGATTTTTTGCTGTTTAAGGTTCCTAATGAAAAGGCATCCGCTTTTTCACCAGGCATTTTAGATGGTTTAATTTGAGTGATGCTTTCGCCTAAAAATAAATTATCTGCTTCAATTAAATATGTTTTTCCAGTTGCACCGGCAATTTTTTCCGATAAGAAAACAGGTTGATTGATATTGGCATTTTTTGCTTTACTCAAGGCATTATTTTCATCAAAATAATAGCTGGTATTTTGTAAGATAAAATCGATTCTGTCAAAATATTTTTCAATTTTAAAAACAGAATTGTCTTTGTAGCCGCCACGTGCATAGCCTGTACTTAAATATCCATCTAAAACATAGGCAAAGTAGATAAATTCTTTTCCAATTTTATCTTCATTAATTTCGATATATGTTTTTCCGCTGGTTGAGTCTTGATAAATGGGAAACAATCCATTTTTCTTTTTACATTTTTCAGTAATTTCTTTGATGGTTTTGTATGGAGCTTTTGTTTCTTTTTTGGTAGAATCTTTGACATTAGCTTTGGTGCTGTCTGTCATCTTTACTACTGCAGATTCGGTATTCCGTTTTTTTCTGTCACTTTTTGCTGAAGCATTTAATTGAACAAAAATTAAAATAACGGAAACTAAAAATAATCGATGTGTTAATTTCATTGGATTCAAGAATTTGTGTACAAAATTACCATTTTAATGGTGATTAAAAAATAAAAAAACCACTCAATATGTCGAGTGGTTTTTTGTTTTATTACAAAAGTGGCTATCTATATTGACAACATTGTGGTAGCTTCTTATAAGCGCCATCGTTTGCCTTTATAGAATCGGTGTCATAACCAGCATTGGCAATACTTTGTTTAATAGAATCTGCTGAAGTTTTGCTAGGAGCAAATACAACACTAATTATTTTTTGGTCTTCACTCCAAATAGCTGTTTTTACACCGTTTATTTTTGCAGCTTTTTCGATTCTTTCTTTACACATTTCGCAGTTGCCAGACACTTTGAATGCGGCTTTTGTAAGCACATCCTTCGCTAATAGTTCTCCAGAAAAAACGGATAACATAAACGTGATGGCAATAATTATTTTTTTCATGATTGTATTATTTTTTATCTATTTTTTTTCTGTAGAGTCTTTTTTGCAACATGCCTCTTTTTCTACTTTTGACATGGATGCTGTGTCGCATGCTGCATCTTTGCCTTCTTTTTTACAACATGCTTTGTCGTTGCCTTTGGCACATTTGTCGCAACATTTATTTTCTGCAGTACAGGAGTCACTGCATTTGTCACAACATTTTTCATCTTTACAGCAACTAGTTTTTTCGCATTTTTCATCTTTGTTGCATTTGTTGTTGTTACAAGCAGAGAATCCGATGAGCGTTACAATCATTATCATAATAATTGTAAAAATTGATTTTGTTTTTTTCATTTTGTTTAAATTTAATTTTTATTAATTAGTTTACAAATATTCTAAATCCACCATAAACGGTTGCGCCCATTGATGGTGCATACACTTGGTATGTATCAAAAAGTGTGCTAAATGGTGTACCTAAGATAATATCTTTTTGTTTGTAATTAGTCATATTTTCACATCCAATAAATATTTCTGCTCTTTTGAAATATTTAAGAATTTGCGCATTTAAAGTTACAAATCGTGGTGAAACCCGTTTGCCTACATTATCGGCAAAGCTGTTGGGTAATCTTCTTTTCCCATTAATACTAGTGTTTACATCAAACTGCCATTGTTTGTTAGGTGTTTTGTAACTTACGGTAACCAATCCTTTTTGGAGTGCTTGCAATGGTTTTTGTAATAATTCTCCATGATAGGTGGCTCGTACATCTTCCAATCGATAAGCTAATTTTATATCTAATCCTTTTAATGCTTCCATTCCAAATTCCAACAATAAACTATTAGAAAATGATTTGCCATTTAAGTTATAAATAGTAGCATTTCCATCAGCATTGTCGATGTCAACAATCGCTTGTTTTAAAAAGTCTGTTCTGAAAAAATCGACCGAAAAATAGCCTTCACGTTGGAATAGGTTAAATTTTTGTGTTAATGAAATTCCATAATTCCACGCTACTTCTTTTGCAGGACTTTCTTTAAAAATCAGTTGACGTGAACTTGCGAGTAAAGATTGATTTTCGGTTAAAATATTAGGTGCTCTAAATCCGCTTCCTACTGCAACACGCAAAGTTGTTTTATCAGTCAATGAGAATTTGGCGTGAATTCTTGGGTTTACTTGAAACCCAGCACGTGTGTGATAATCTCCTCGAAGTCCAGCCACTAATGTGATTTTAGTATTCCATTTAAAAGTATATTCTGCAAAGATTCCTGGAGCAAAATCCTTTTTGTGGTATTGAATAGAATCTAATTGCTCCTCCAAATTATCATAAATAAAATTGATACCACTGACCAAAGTATGCATATCGCTATTTTTTACTTGACTTTGGAACAGTACATTTCCTGTAAATGTGGCTTGTTTGGTATTAAATTGTCGATTGCCATAATTCGATTTTTGCTGATGATAAATACCGGAAAATTGTGTACCTAAACTTTTATTTCCATTTCCATCAAATATAAATCCTGTTTTAGCAAATCCTTCATAGCGTTTTGTGTTTATATTGATGGTATATAAAGGATTCGTTCCCTCTAAAGGATGATGAACGGTAGTTTGTCCGGCAATTCGGTTTTCATTCAGAACTTTAAACATATATTGCCCTTCCACTTTTTCGCCATGATAATTCCAACGATTTAATAAATTATATTGTTTCATTATTGGCTGGTCGAGAAATCCATCGTGGTTCATATCTTGTTTTAAAGGTGTAAATGCACCATTAGCCATCAACATGGTTCCTAATTTTTTATTTATTTTATGGTTTACTAATAGATTCGTTTCAATTCGGGCATTTTGATTGCCAAAAAAATCAAGATATAATTTAGTGGAGTCATTAAAACTATTTTTAAACTCAACATTCATGGATCCGGTAATGCCTTCATAACTATTTTTTACAGAAGGAACACCTTTGGAAACAGAAATCGATTTTATCCAAGGAGCCGGAATATTATCTAATCCGAAAGTGGCTGTCAATCCACGAAGAAATGGAACGCCTTCTAAAATATTTTGTACATACGTTCCATTTAAACCTAGTAATTTAATCTCTTTTGCGCCGGTTACTGCATCACTATAATTTACATCAACAGAAGCATTCGACTGAAAGCTTTCTGATAGATTACAACACGCTGCTTTTTTTAATTCATCCATGCCAATTTTTTCCGTTTTCATCGGGTCAATAGAGGATATATAGCTGGTTTGTTTACGTGCTTGTATGTTCACTTCGTTCAAGTAAATTTCAGCTTGCAAGGCAATATTGTATTCCTTTATTTCTTGTACCAACACAGTATCAGAAATATATCCGATATAACTAATTACCAAAAGTTTTGGAAGAGAACCAGTTAATTCTATATGTGCGATACCCGATTCGTCAGAAGTAGCACCAGCTATGGTGTCCAACCATTGCACATTTGCACCATAAAGCATTTCTTGAGTGCTTTTGTCTGTAATATTTATTTTTATTTTTTGTGTTTGGCTAAATCCTAATTGAGATATAAAAATGATCAACAGGAAGAACCAATGTTTAATTGATTTCATTTTAGATTGATTAAGCATGGAAAATTGAATTTCAATGAAAAACAACTTCTTGCCTAACAACGATAGACCTGAATTGCAGAAAGCACAGGCTGTAAACTAGATTGTATGGAATAAAAATATAGGTTATCTGGAGGTGGTAATCCTGAAAAATAAGTGCTTGTTACGATTGAAATCAAATGAGTAGGATAATATGTATGAAAATTCATAAATATATCATTGTCAACATTAGATTTTAATTGGATTTGTTTTGCTATAAAACCTTCCACTTGTAACTTAGAAAACAATTGTTTATGCGAACAACAATCTTTCTTTTCTTTCTTTTCTGCTAATTTGGAACAGCAAGAAGAAATAGGTAGGTCATTTTCACAAGTTGGTTTGAAAAATGCTTGGAAACTTTTGGTTTTAGAGGTACTACAGAAATGCTCAAACAAAGCAATCCCATTTGCCGAAAATAATACTAATACGGCCAGAAATAATGCGGATATGTTTAATTTTGTTTTCACACGTGAATTCAATTACAAAGGTAACACCATTTGTTCAATATTGTTTTGTATAATTGTTTATACTTAGTTAAAAATTCTACTAAATTTAGTGTTTAATTAATACTAAATTTAGTAAGTTTGATAGAAATCATCGCTATGACATTCAAAGAAATTATACAACAAATTGCGAATCCTAAAGGAGTTTCAGAATCGCATGAAATTATAAGTAATTTTTCGAATAGAGTAGGTTCTTATGGGTATGATGCTTGGGGATTTAATATAAATGGCGTTAAACCATTTGTAGAAATAGGTCGGTTTTTCTATGAAAATTATTTTAGAGTGGAAACACATGGATTAGAAAATATTCCATCTAAAGGTCGATGTTTAATTATTTCTAATCATAGTGGACAATTACCCATTGATGGTATGATGTTGGGATATTCTATTGTAACCAATAAACATGCACCTCGTGCACCCAAAGGCATGTATGAGCGATTTGTGCCACAAGTTCCATTTATTAGTTCTCTCTTTTCACAATGGGGTGGAACGGTTGGTGATCCGGAGAATTGTATTAAAATGCTAGAAAATGATGAAGCAGTAATAGTATTTCCTGAAGGCGCGAGAGGCATTTCAAAACCATTTAGAAAACGATATCAATTGGAACGATTTGGTCTTGGGTTTATGTATATGGCCATTCAAACAAAAACACCCATTATTCCGGTTGGTATGGTTGGATTTGAAGAATCGATTATAAATTTTGGAAATATGGATAAACTACAACGTTTGATTAAGTTTCCGGCAGCTCCGGCATTAATTCCGTTTGTATTTCCTACAAAAGTGGTGATTAATGTGGGTAAACCAATGTATTTTGAAGGAGATACCAGTCGCGAATATCAAATTATTGAAAAAGTGAACGAGGTGAAAGCCGAAATTAATCGATTAATTGACATAGGCAAAAAACAACGTAAAGGTATCTTTAGTTAGTTACGATGGCTAAATTTTTAGCATGGGTAACTTTTCTTTTCTCCAATGCTAAAGTCAATACATCTTCCATGTTTTCTATAAAATGAAATTTCAATCCTTTTATAAAATCTGCTTGTACTTCTTCCACGTCTTTTTCATTGTCTTTGCACAAAATAATTTCCTTTATGCCGGCTCGTTTCGCTGCTAATATTTTTTCCTTTATTCCTCCAACAGGCAAAACTTTTCCACGTAAAGTAATTTCACCACTTAATGCCGTAAACGATTTTAATTTTTTTTGTGTGTATAAAGAAGTTAAAGCTGAAAGTATTGCGATTCCGGCGCTTGGCCCATCTTTTGGAATGGCACCTTCTGGAACGTGAATGTGTAAATTCCAATGAGTGAAAGCTTCTTTAGGTATTTGTAATTCATCTGCTTTGCTTTTCAAATAACTCAATGCTGTGTTGAATGATTCTTTCATCACTGTTCCCAAATTTCCTGTAATGGAGACATTGCCTTTTCCACTGCTGAGAGATGATTCGATGAAAAGAATATCACCACCAAATGGTGTCCAAGCCAGTCCAATGGCAACACCACACGGATTGCTCTCCGTATATTTATCGTGGTTGTATTTTGGTTTTCCTAATATGCGCGTGATATCATCGATATTGATAGAAGCATTGTACTCTTCTTCCGTGGCTACACTTTTAGCCACATTACGCATGATAGATGCAATGACTCTATCTAATTCACGAACGCCACTTTCGTACGTGTAATTGTGAATAAGATATTGAATGGATTTGTCATTTAATTTCACTTGCGCACCTTTCAAGCCATGTGCTTCTCGCTGTTTTGCTACAAGATGTTTTTTAGCAATTTCTGTTTTTTCTTCTATTGAATAACCACTTAGGTGAATAATTTCCATTCTATCACGCAATGCTGGTTGGATGTCACTTACGCTATTGGCAGTAGCAATAAATAATACTTTGGATAAATCATATTCCAGTTCTAAGTAATTGTCGTAAAATGTAGTGTTTTGCTCTGGATCCAATACTTCTAATAATGCTGATGATGGATCGCCACGATGGTCTTTTCCAACTTTATCTACTTCATCTAAAATAAAAACTGGATTGGAGGATTGCACTTTTTTAAGTGATTGAATAATTCGACCTGGCATTGCACCAATATAGGTTTTGCGGTGTCCACGAATCTCACTCTCATCATGTAAACCACCTAAAGCCATGCGTACATATTTTCTATCTAATGCACGAGCAATGCTTTTTCCTAAAGAAGTTTTCCCAACACCTGGAGGTCCGATGAAACAAAGAATAGGTGATTTCATGTCACCTTTCAATTTTAAAACAGCTAAGTATTCTAATATTCTATCTTTAATTTTGTCTAATCCATAATGATCTTCATCCAGTATTTTTTTGCTGCGTTTTAAATCAAAATTATCTTGAGTAGCTTCATTCCAAGGTAATTCTACTAATAAATCTAAATAATTTAAAATTACTGAATATTCTGCCGCAGCCGGATTCATGCGCTTAATTCGTTCGATTTCTTTATCAAAAGCTTTTGCAATGGTTTCACTCCATTTTTTTTCTTTTGATTTTTCTTTTAATCGATTGAGTTCCTCTTGGTACATGTCGCCACCTAATTCTTCTTGAATGGCGCGCATTTGCTGATTTAAAAAATATTCACGTTGCTGTTTGTCAATGTCCGTTCTGGTTTTGTTATGGATATTTGCCTTTAACTCTTGATGTTGTAACTCTTGATGTAAAAATTTCAAGACTAATTGAATACGTTCATGGATATCGTCAATTTCTAGAATTTGTTGTTTTTGTATCGGCTCAACATTTAAATTGGAGGTGATAAAGCTTGCAAGAAATTTGATATTTGCAATATTTGTTAATATAATTTTAGCTTCGTTGGGTATATTTGGCGATAACTCAATGATTTTTCCTGCCATGTCTTTTAAGTTATCCATCATGGCCTTTTCTTGTTGCGAATCAGTTAGCGGAATATCGGTTAAGTATTCTACTTCAGCTTCAAGAACAGGATCGGTGCTGATGTGTTGTTTTACCTTAAAACGTTGCACACCTTGCAAAATTAACGTGTTGCCACCATCTGGCATGGTAAGTAATTTAATGATTTTGGCGGTGGTGCCAACTTCATATAAATCTTTAGGCTCAGGTTCTTCAATATTCATGTCGCGTTGTGCAATAACGCCCACGTGTTTGTTACTTTTGTATGCTTTTTTAATGGCTTTGATTGATTTTTCTCTTCCCACAGAAATAGGAATTACTACGCCAGGATACAATACGTTATTTCTTAAAGGTAGTATAGGAACTACTTTAGGTAAATTTTCATGATTGGTATTGTCCTCTTCTTCGATAGATAACAATGGTACCATTTCTATGTCATCTTCAATAATATTCTGTAGTTCAATTTTTTGAAACATGCTTTAAATTTAATTCAATTTCGACAATATGTCATTAACCTTTATAGATATAAGGTTTTTTAATACTTGCAAGATGTGTGCCGAATAAAATTTTGAAGATAAAGAGGAAATTTTGGCAGAGTATTTTTTTGAGAATTATAAAATACCAAGTATAATATTTTTTTTGCGGAGACGATGAGATTCGAACTCATGATACAGTTTCCCATATACACACTTTCTCCAAAGGAGTCTTTTAGACCAGGCGTGCTCCTTATTCGTAGAAGTCCTTCGGACAACCACTCGGACACGTCTCCAATAAAAAATATAATTAAATATAAAAAAGAACTATTTTTTTAAACTCATGATATAGTTTCCCATATACACACTTTCTCCAAAGGAGTCCTTTAGACCAGGCGTGCTCCTTTATAAATAAAAAATTATACCAATCACATTAATATAATAGTCCAATTTGTTTAATTGGAATTTTTTTATTAAATTTGGACTATATAATAAACGTGTATGGCTCTACCAAAAATAATTTTGATTAAAGAATCCGAAAAAGAGAT